>Ga0172362_10000275_pt1 | contig 40721 bp, 37 predicted proteins | sample LakKivs1_kivu2a2_FD_114534 | JGI IMG/M metagenome (GOLD analysis project Ga0172362, IMG submission 114534) | Sediment microbial communities from Lake Kivu, Rwanda - Sediment s1_kivu2a2 | ecosystem: Environmental > Aquatic > Freshwater > Lake > Sediment | place: Rwanda: Western Province, Lake... | reverse complement strand
GCTCTTTTTAGCCTCGTCTATGATTATCTCCTTAATTTTTGCAGGGCTCAGTGCATTTGCGATGAAAATATTTATGTCCTGGCTCCACTCAACGATATCAATTTTCTCTCCCTTTAATTCCCATACAATCGCCTGGACCCTTGCCCCGCGCATTCCCACGCAGGCGCCGACCGGATCAATGTTTTTGTCCTGCGAATAAACCGCCACCTTTGTCCTGTGCCCTGGTTCCCTTGAAACCGACTTGATTTCAACAATGCCGTCGGTCACCTCCGGAACTTCCGCTTCAAAAAGCCGGCGCAACAGATTCGGGTGGGTCCTGGACAGAATTATCTGCGGGGATCTGGATTCTTTCCTGACGTCAACAACATAAAGCCGCAGTTTTTCGCCTGTCCTGTAATTCTCCCTGAAAACCTGCTCCCTCCGCGGAAGTATTCCCTCAACTGCTTCCATTCCTATGATGATATCGCTGCCGATTTTGTGGAGTATAATCCCGGAAACCATGGAGCCGATTTTTGCCTTGTACTCTTCAAAAATTCTCTGCCGTTCCGCCTCTCTCATTCTCTGTGTTACAACCTGTTTGGCTGTCTGCGCCGCAATCCTGCCCAATTCGTCCGGCTCTATCTGTATTTCGACCACATCTCCGACCTTCGCCGCCGCATCAATCAGTTTTGCTTCTGCCCTGGAGATTTCAAGCTGAGGACTCGTCACTTTTTCGGCGACTTTTTTCTTTATGAAAATTTTCAATTCGCCGCTTTCCTCATTATAGTCCACCCGGACATCCTGTCGCGCTCCGAATGTCTTTTTGGAAGCAGAGGAAACCGCCGACTGTATTGCCTCAACCAGGACATTCTTATCAATTTTCTGTCCCCTGCCCATCTGCTCAATAGCATCTATTATCTGTTTGTTTATCATTTTATCTCCTCAACTCCGTTTACGGCACGGCACACATAAACCGCGGCATGAAGATTTGTCAGTCGCAGGTATTCCTCTTTTACCCGGTCCACAAACGGTATCAGATACTCTCTCCTGACTATGTTGACGGTGCATCCGCCGAAACCGGCACCGGTCATTCTGCCCCCGATAATCCCCGGAGAAGAAAGAGAGATTTCTTCCATTATTTCAAGTTCCTTGCAGCTCACTTCGTAAAGTTCTGCGAGACTCCTGTGCGATTCCACGAGAATTGCCCCGACAGAAGCCATATCGCCTCTGCGAAGACATTCCACTGTTTTTTTAACCCTGGCAATCTCATTGATAACATGCTCCAGACGGCGGATGACCGGTTCTGGCAGATTTTTTTTCAGACGCTTGAAATCCTCAGCCGATACATCCCGCAATGACCTGATTTCAGGCAGATCTTTCTGCAGGATTTTAAGCCCTTCCTCGCACTCTTTCCTGCGTTCATTGTAAGCGGACTTCACAAGTTCCCTGGAACGCTTTGTATCACAAATCACCAGAACAAAATCTTTCAGTTCAAGCTTGATCAATTCGTATTCAAGCGACTGGCAGTCTATAAGCAGGGCATTGCCTGCTTTCCCCAGACATGAGGCAAACTGGTCCATGATGCCGCAGTTAACTCCTACAAATCTGTTTTCTGCCTGCTGGCACAATTTAGCCATTGTAACAGCGTTTATATTCTGGTCATTCAGAATTTTTGCAATGAAAGCACTGGCTGTTTCAAAAGCCGCAGAAGAACTCAGGTTTGCTCCCATTGGTATATTTCCAGTAACTACCAGGTCCATTCCTTCCAGATGATACCCTGCATTTTGAAGAACCTGAAATACACCTGCCGGATAATTGACCCATCGCTGGTCCTTGCTGTATTCAAGTCCGTCGAGCGACATCTCCTTTTTCTGTTTGAAGTCGAGCGACAGAATTCTCACCTTTCTGCCGGGTCTCTTTTTCCCGAAAACATAAACATGCCTGTTAATTGCCACAGGCAGTACAAATCCCCCGTTATAATCCACGTGTTCGCCGATGAGGTTGATTCTTCCCGGAGCCCTGACCAGCCGCGCTCCTGCGGCTGAACCAAATGCTGTCCTGAATTCAGCCCTGAGCTGGTCGCGCCAGGCTGATGCTGTTTTTTCCTTCTCAATTCCCTTCATAATTTTCTCAACTCTTCCGCTTTTTCTTCTGCAAGCGTATCGTTTATGAACGAGCCGGCGCCGGATTCACAGCCGGCCAGGTATTTCAGTTTCTCGGCTGTCCTGTACGGCGGATAAAACTCAATGTGCCAGTGGCATCCGGGATATTTCCTGCCGTCCGTAGGAGACTGGTGCATCACCATCATATAGGGCAGCGAAAAACCGAATAATTTGTCGTATTTAACCAGCACTGTTTTCAGAATTTCAGCCATCTGCCAGATATCTTCTCTGCTGAACTGATCCAGAGATTCCAGATGCTTTCTTGAAAAAATATGCACCTCATACGGATACCTGGCAAAAAAAGGAATAAAAGCCGCGAACCTGCTGTTTTGCGCAACCAGACGTTTTCTTTCCGATATCTCCTTCCTGAGTATATCGCAGAAAAGACAGCGCCTGTTCTTTTTCCAGTAACGGCCGGTGCTTTCAAGCTCTCTCTGGATAACCGGCGGAACATAGGAAAAAGCGTATATCTGGCCGTGAGGATGGTGCAGAGTCACGCCGATAACTTCTCCCTTGTTCTCAAAAATAAAAACGTACTTTATATAGTCCCGATCTCCGAGTTCCCTGAATCTGTCCTGCCACACGCAGCCTAACTGGAAAATCTTTTCAACCGGCTGCTCTGCCAGGGTTGTGGAATGCGAAGGCGTGTAAACAACCACCTCGCAGATTCCGGCTGCCTTTTTCACCCTGTAAAATGAATTCCCTGGAACTGCCGGGTCAGGCGCACATCTCTGAAGAGAAGGAAACATGTTTTCAAAAACAGCGATTTCAAAATCCTGTGCAGGGATTTCCGTTTCCACCTTGCCTGGCTTTGTGGGACACAAAGGACAGAAGTCCTTTGGCGGCTTGTAAGTACGGTCCTGCCTGTGAGTGGCGGTAATAACCCACTGCTCCAGGACCGGATTCCACCTTAATTCTGACATTGTCCGGTTTTCCCCTTGTGCCGGCACTTTGTTTTCCAGGAATAGTAAATCAGGTATCTGCCGTCCGGCTTCACGGTTTTCTGCTTATCCATTATTTTTTCCTGCTTTTTCTTTTGCATTTTCTCATCCTGACGAAAAAAAAGAGTGGCCTGGCCACTCTTATAATAATCCACCTTTATTTTCGCCTGTCTATATTATATCATTTGTATATTATCTATGCAATAAAAAAGGTGTCACAATACTTAATTCTAGACGAAAAGCAGGTACAGGCATCTCCTTTTAAGGGGACACAATACTTAATTCCCAGATAAAATATTATGATAATAATTTCGAATTAAGTTTTGTGTCCCCTTGTGCCTGTCCCTGTTTTTCAGTGTGTGACCTCTATCCCGGGGGCCAGGAAAACTTCCTTCCTCCCAGCAGATGAAAATGCAGGTGAAATACCGACTGTCCTGCATCCGGTCCGGAATTCGCTACAATCCTGTACCCGTTTTCAATTTTATTCTGCTTTGCCAGGTCTCTGCATACCAGGTGAATTTTTCCCACGATTTCCTTATCGGCTTCTGTTAAATCAGCCGTGGCTTTAATATGTTTTTTGGGTATAACAAGAATATGAACAGGCGCCTGCGGATTTATGTCCTTGAAAGCAAAAACGTCCTGGTCTTCATAGACAACTGCGGACTTGATTTCTTTGCAGATAATTCTGCAGAAAAGACAGTCGTTATCGCTCATTTGAACCTTTTTTCCTTCCCGGTTCTGGCAGACCAGTAAATAGCATCTATGATTTCCATAACCCGCAAACCCTGTTTACCGTTTGAAACCGGCTCTTTTCTCTTTTTGATGCACTCAAGGAAATGTTTCAATTCAGCAGCAAACACTGATGTCTGCGGTACCGGGAAGAGCTTGTCGACAGGTCGTCCTTCTCTACTTGTGAATATTTTCAAAGGATTCGAGATTTCGGCTCCTGCCTTTGTGCCAAGCAGTTTCACGGTCAGGGTTTCGCAGGCAACATTCGCAGCTTCTGAAATTGTGAGTGCTATGACAGCACCGTTTTTGAATCTTATGTGCGCCGACGCCAAATCCTCCACGTCGACTCCAGGGCTTAACTTTGTGAATGCTGCACCGGTTACAGCGGCTGGTTCAGGAAAATCCATCATGTAAAGTATCTGGTCGAGAACATGCACTCCCAGGTCTATCATCGGGCCTCCTCCGGACATCTTTTTCTTTGAAAACCATCTGTCCGGCCCGATTCCGCGTATTCTCCGCATCCACTCGCCCCTTGCATAATAAATTTCTCCGAGTTCACCGCTGTCAATCATTTTCTTGAGCAACATTGATTCCTCGCTGTATCTCCTGCAGAAGGCAAACATAAGAATTTTCCCTGATTTCTTTGCTGCGGAAATCATTTGTCTGACTTCTACGGCATTCATTGCAGGAGGCTTTTCGCACAGGACATGTTTCCCTGCCCTCAAGGCATCAATTGCAACGAGAGCGTGAAGAAAATTAGGCAATCCGATGTAGACCGCTTCAATATCTGCTTTTTTTAACATCTGCCGGTAATCAGTATAATATTCGGGAATCCTGAATTCTTCAGCAGTTGCCCTGACGCTCTGCTCGTTGACATCTGCTATGGCATTGAATTTCGCTTCCGGAACGCCCTTTGCCTGCGCAAGCATATGCCTTCCTATACCGCCGCTACCTATTATTCCGATCTTAATCTTTCCCATTTTTTTCCTCTCAATTTTCAACTGTCACTTAAGTAAATACCTGTTTTCCCACAGATATATTCCTGCGGAAATCACCGATGCTACAACCGCGATAAGCATCAGATAATGCGGCAGAATTTCCATCCACCCCGGAGAATTCTCATCCCGGATGCACAGAATCACCAGTATGGCTATGATTGCAACCATCTGCCAGGCTGTCTTATGCTTGCCCCAGCGTCCTGCAGGAATCATTATGCCTTTTGACAGCCCGACAAATCTCAAGCCGGTAATCAGGAACTCCCGTCCTATAATCACAATTGCCATCCATGCAGATATTATTTCCATCTGGACAAATACCAGAAGCGCAGATATGACCAGCAGTTTATCAGCGATCGGATCCAGTAATTTTCCCAGGTCCGTCACTTCATTCCTTTTCCTCGCATCCCAGCCGTCGAAGAGGTCTGTCACCGCGGCAACCAGAAAAGTTATCAGCGCAAGATATTTCATCGTTGTCCCCTCTCCAAGGATAAAAACAAGGAAAAAGGGTATCAGAAGAATCCGCGAAAATGAAAGGAAATTTGCTCTTGTAAAATTTTTCATCTGTAATTCGTGAACTGTAAGGGTCTGCCGAAATCCCTGGCTTTGAGGAGCTGAATTGCCGACTGCAGATCGTCTTTTTTCCTTCCGAAGACCCTGATCTGCTCATTCTGGATCTGGGCTCTTAATTTCATGCCGGAATCCCGTATGATCCTGCTGATTTCCTTTGCAGGCTCCTGCGGAATTCCCTGCTGTATCTCGGCTGTTTTTCTTACCGTTCCCCCGAGTGCCTGCTCGAGAGGACCGTATTTAAGGGCATTGACCGCTATTCCGCGTTTCACGAGTTTCGACTCGAAAATATCAATCAGACTTTTCATCCGGTATTCATCGTCGGAAACAAGCGTGATTTTGTTTGCGGTTTTATCAAGGACAATCTGGCTTTTGCTGCCCCTGAAATCGTATCTTTGCAGTACTTCCTTGGTGGCCTGATTGACAGCATTGTCTGCTTCCTGCAGATTCACTTCTGAAACCACATCAAAAGAAAATTCATCCGCCATAAATTCCTCCCCGGATATCTAGAAAATATTCTCCGCCTATAGATTGTATGCGACCTGCATAAAAGCGTAATGATTGACACCCGTAAGATTTCCGCTGGAATATGTGGTTTCCAGGATATACCTGGGCATTACTGCAAGGGCCGGCGTCAGATAAAAGGTAAATCCTGCATACATTCTGTTCTGGTAGATGCCGGTCGGCAGGAAACCTTTGGTGTTGGCGGTGGTATCAGGGTCTTTAATTGCGCCTATGAAAATCTCGTCTGCCAGCGATGCCGACAAATCCTTAATAAGCAGATATTCGGCGGTCAGCATCTCGCGGACAGCCATGGAATAACCTTTGCGCTGTGAATCTGCTGCGTAATAACTGGAATAAAACCTGTTGTTGAATCTGAGCCGGTCGCTGAAAGTCCAGTCGCCTGTCTTGTATTCCACGGTGGGCATGAATTCTATGTTGTGTGCCAGGTAATACGTCTTACCTCTCACAGGATATCCGTTATAGTAATACTCAAGCGGCAGCTTGATCTTGAAGTCGCTTATCTTAAATGTATAAATGGGCCCTGCATACAGTTCCCAGAAAACGGTTTCCTGAATATTTCCGTTGCTGCGGCTGAATTCATATATATGGCCTGGCTGGACTGTGAACGACCACTCCGGGGAAAGCTTGACCGATAAACTCACGCATTCCCAGGTGCGTCCTGTGTCTGGAGTTTCCGCACAGATCAGCGCAGGAACGGCAAAAATGAACAACAATATTACATAACAGCATCTTTTAACCATTTTCATTCCCCTTTCTCTTTTATCTTTTATAGTATAGAAAGTATATCAGTTTTAAAGCAGGATGTATAGGGCTAATGCATGCAGGATTCGGGTATCCATACTCTCATTTTGCCTTTCTTCCGGTTTGCCCATGAGAAATACGGAATAGCCGTAAAAGAAATCTTTTTCAAATATTTTTCCTTCCCGGTTGAATAAAGTTTTTTCCGGTTTTTCTTTATCACAGCTTTTCCTTTGATAACCGTAATACCGCCCAGAACACCCGGTTTGTATTCCGCGGAAAGTTTCGCGTTTTCCGGAAGTGCCACATTGAATATGTCGTTCTTTCCGAAATCCGCCGCCTCAATGCAATAAACTATTGGCCCGCGTTTTAACGCAACGCACCCGGCATTGGCAGTGACACGTTCATCGGACCTTATCCTTTCTATCGGCATCGGCAAAGAAATATGCACCTTGTCTCCCTGTTTCCAGTTTCTGAAGATGGAAAGATACGTTCCCGGAGGTGTTGCTGTGACGGGTCTGCCGTTAACCGATACCTTTGCTTCTTTTACCCAGCCGGGCATCCTTAATTTCAGCGCGAATTTAGCACCAAAGGGAGGGTCAACTTTTATTACTACTTTGCCGCTCCAGGGATATTCCGTTTCCTGGGTTATCCTGACAGGTATTCCGGAAACCAGGAGTTCTGACGTACCTGCAATAAAGAAATTCACATACAGTTCAGGGTTCTCTTTTGCCGCAGCATAGATGGTTCCCTGGACAGAAGCCAGAAACCTGGCCATGTTCGGAGGACAGCACGCGCAGCCATCCCAGTGTTTTGTCGTCCTTTTATTTGAACCTACGATGTAAGTACGGTTGCCCTTGTGTTCCAGGGGATTGGCATAAAAATAACCTTTACCGTCAAGCGACATTCCGCTTATTATGCCGTTATACATCACGGTCTCCATAATGTCTGTATACCGGGCATCCGGCTCAATAAGGAACATTCTCCAGTTCCACATGAAAGAAGCTATGGAAGCACAGGTCTCGGCGTATGCCCTGTTGGGAAGGTAATATTCCTCCTCGAAAGATTCGCGGCTGTAATCTGACCCGGCTCCTCCGGTTATGTACATCTTTGTATTCACAAAATTATCCCACTGGTTTTTCAGGGCTCTCAGGATAGTTCTGTCGCCTTTCTCCGCATAAAGGTCTGCTTCTCCGCAGCAAAGGTATAATTGTCTTACCGCATGACCTGCAACCGTATTCTGTTCGCGGACAGGCGCATGGTCCTGCAGATTGCTGTCTCCGTTGAAAAGCCTGGGAATCCGTCCGCGTTGATTCAGGAAAAATTCTGCGAGTTCAAGATATTTCTTTTTCCCTGTTTCCCTGTAAAGTTCTATCAAAGCCATTTCAATCTCCGGATGCCCGCAGGCTCCGCGGTGCTTTTTTGGTCCGAAGTAGGCAAGGGCGCAGTCTGTCCATTTTTCCGCAATTTCAAGGTAATCGTTCCTGCCTGTCGACCGGTGATGAGCAACAGCTGCCTGTATCATATGTCCTGCGGTGTATATTTCATGGTCACTGGCAAGATTGCTCCATCTTTTTTTCCTATTGATTATATAAAACGTGTAAAGATACCCGTCTTTTGCCTGAGCTTTTCCTGCGAGAGATATGAAATCCTCCATTTTCCTGCTCACCCAGGGATTTTCCCTGACCGCTATGTCATACGCAACACCCTCCATGAGTTTATGCACGTCGGAATCGTTGAATATAAGCCTTTTAAATCTCCCTTTTTTGAGTCCGGCGGCTACTCTGAAGTTGTCTATCCTTCCGGTGCGTTCGCATTCATTATACTGATGGGGAATGGAAACCCGGCTGTTCAGAGATATTTTGGGCTTCCAGAAAATGTCTGAAATACCTATCTGTTCTATTCCGAAACTGTCCAGCTTTGCGAATTTACTCCTGGAAGTATCTACTATTCTGGTCATAGCCGGGATTCTAATCTTTTTCAGGATTTTTGTCAAGTGGATATTTTCGATTTCATTGACTTTGTCCTGCCGGCAAGATTATAATGTTTTCATGGAAAAATTCGACGTAATTGTCATCGGCGGAGGACATGCCGGCATAGAGGCGTCGCTTGCAGCAAGCCGTATGGGCTGTAAAACCCTGCTCGTCACATTCACCATAGAATCTATCGGAGAGATGTCGTGCAATCCTGCCATAGGCGGGCTCGGCAAAGGACAGCTTGTCAGGGAAATAGACGCTTTAGGCGGAGAAATGGGTAAAGCAATCGATGAAATCGGGATTCAGTTCCGACAGCTGAATACCAGCAAAGGACCTGCTGTCAGATCTTCCAGAGCACAGGCAGACCGGCAGAATTACAGGAAAAGAATGCAAGCCGTTGTTTTAAATCAGCCGAACCTTTCTGTGATGGCAGGACAGGTAAAGAAACTTCTGGTCAGGGATAATGTTGTTGAAGGTGTAGAACTTGAAACAGGCGCTAAAATCCTCTCCGGAACAGTTGTAGTTGCTCCCGGAACTTTTTTTAACGGTTTAATCCATCTCGGACTTGAACACTGGCAGGGAGGGCGACTCGGAGATCGGCCGTCGACCGACCTTCCTGAAAATTTGAAATCCCTTGGTTTTGTCCTCGGACGTTTCAAAACCGGCACTTGTCCGCGTCTTAACGGCAAAACAATAGATTTTTCGGTAATGGCAGAACAGCCGGGCGATAATCCCGCGAAACCATTCTCGTTTTCAACTGAAAAATTCGAACCCCGGCAGATTCCGTGCTTCATCACCCGGACAACTCCTGCAACGCACAGAATTATCAGGGAAAATCTCGACCGTTCACCGCTTTACACCGGAATCATCAAGGCAACAGGCGTGCGTTATTGTCCTTCAATCGAGGATAAAGTTGTCAGGTTTGCGGATAAGGAACAGCACCATATTTTTCTTGAGCCGGAAGGCATTGCCACAGACCAGTATTACCCGAACGGGCTATCCACGAGTCTTCCCCTGGATGTCCAGGTAAAAATGATAAGGTCTATACCAGGACTCGAAAATGCGGAAATCATAAGGCATGGCTACGGAATTGAGCACGACTATGTTGACCCGGTGCAGATATTTCCCACTCTGGAAACAAAATTGGTACGGAATCTTTTTCTTGCCGGACAGATTAACGGCACAACAGGATATGAGGAAGCTGCTGCGCAGGGACTTGTTGCCGGCATCAACGCGGCTCTGCATGTTCAGGGCAGGGAACAGATGATTCTGCGGCGCTCTGAAAGTTACATCGGCGTTCTGATTGACGATTTGACCACAAAAGGCACAAGCGAGCCGTACCGGATGTTCACGTCGAGAGTTGAATACCGGCTTATCCTGAGGGAAGACAACGCTGATCTGCGGCTCTCCGAAAAGGGCTGGAAAATCGGCCTTGTCTCCGGCAGGCAGTATGAGAAGATAAACCGGAAAAAACAGCACATAGAAGAAACAATTATGCGTCTCGGCACGGCAAGAATCTCTCCGACCCCGGCAATAAACCGCCGGCTGGCTGACCTGGGAACCGGTAAACTGCACAAGCAGATTTCTGCGGAAGAACTTCTCCGCAGACCGGAAATTACTTATGCCCGGGTTCGCGGTATTGCCGGATGCCCTGAACTTTCTCCGGAAGAAACCGCGCAGGTGGAAATAGAAGTAAAATACAAATCATTTATCGCACGGCAAAAGGAAGATGTTGAAAAATTCAGGCAGATGGAAGATACCGTAATACCGGAGTCGTTCGACTACGACCGCTTATCCGGACTGTCGTTTGAAGTCAGGGAAAAGCTCAGGAAGTTCCGTCCTGTTTCTCTCGGGCAGGCAGCCAGAATTTCCGGAATCACTCCTGCCGCAATAAGCATTCTGATGATTTATCTGAAAAAAATTAAATAGGGACAGTTACCATTTTTCTCAAGCCTGCTTTTCGGGCTTATTTTTCGCAAACCTGCTTCGAAACTTATTTTTACAATGAAAAAAGCAACCAAAAAATGGTAACTGTCCCTATTTAATTATGATAAAATGGCACTGAAATGAGCGCAAAAAAAACAAGCGGCAGCAAACTCCAGAGCATATCTTTTGCCTATGGAGCAGACCTGTTTGGTGTTGTCGATATAACAGACATCCGGAAAACTTTTCTGCTTTCGGAGCCAACAAGGGAAAAATTCAACCGTGCAATTTCAATTGCGGTAAGATTGTCCGAGGCAGTTCTTGAGGAGATTGTCGACCATCCCACTGCTCTTTATTTCCATCACTACAGACAGGTCAACGCATTCCTCGACCAGCTTGCCCTGAAAATAACAGCGGTTGTCCAGTCGTCCGGCTATAACGCAATGCCAATTCCTGCAAGCCAGATTATCGACTGGCAAAAACAGAAAGGACACCTCTCGCACAAACATATCGCTGTTCTGGCAGGACTTGGCTGGATCGGAAAAAATAACTTGCTCGTTACCCCTGAATTCGGAAGCCGGGTCAGGCTTGTGACTGTTTTAACCGATATGCCGTTGAAAGCTGATAAACCGGTAAACGGTAGCTGCGGAAAATGTAAAAGATGCATTCCTTCCTGTCCGGCAAAAGCAATAAAGGAAAAACAATCAGATTTCGACCATACTGCATGCTCTGAGCAGTTGAGACTATTCAGAAAACAGGGTTACACAGCACAGTTTATCTGCGGAATATGCGTTAAGGCATGCCCTGGTAAATAAAAAGCAGGTACAGGCAGCCCAATATAAAAAACCATATAGAAATAAGTGCCTGTCCCTGTTTTTCAGAATTAAGTATTGTGTCCCCTGCTTTTTATTTATAGTGCTTTCAGAAGAATCTTATCTACCCGGTGGCTGAGATCTTTGAGAAAAGTTTTAAGGTCCTCTCCAGGAACCGGTCCCCACTCTACTGTCAGGTACGATTTATAATTGACCGCTTTTAACGCCGCCATTACTGCCGGATAATTGACATTCCCGTTGCCAAGGTTGACAAATCCGCCGACCAGACAGGCATAACTGTATTCTTTTTCTAAACCCAGGTGCGGCCACCGGATTACCTGATTGTAATCCTTGAGATGAATCCGCCTGATGCGCCTGCCGAGAATCTGGACCCATTGCTCGGAAAAACCAAACGGAATGACATTTCCGACATCAAAGTAAAAGCCAAGCCAGGGACTGTTGAAATGGTCGACGAAATCCCGGGTTTCCAGAGGACTTAACAGAAAGTTATTCCAGACATTTTCCACTGCCATGGTTACTTTAAATTTTGCCGCAACAGGCAGTAATTCTTTCAGAGCAGCCGATGAACGTAAATATGCCTGCTCATAGGTTACCGCAGGTGAACCGGATGTTTCCCCGGTAACCAGCGCCGGTACAACCAGGATTGCATCAGTACCGAGCCAGGAAGCGACTTCCAGCATTCTGGCAACAATTTTTTTCGCCTTTGAGGCAATTTTCGGATCAGGCGAACTCAAAGGATAGCTCCAGCCCAGTCCTGTGGCCAGGCTGGCAATGGATAATTCTGCATCCCGGGCATGACTGCGGATAGCGGTGATTTCTTTTTCCTTTGAGTCCAGGCTGACTTCGCCATGTTCGTTGAAAACCAGCTCCACAGCATCAAAACCGGTATTTTTTGCCAGCTGGAAACATTCGGTCAGCGGCATTTTTTCAGGAAAAGACCAGCGGTTTATAGATTTTTTCATTTTATCCTTTCTTTTCTACCAATGAACCTCTGCGGTTTAACATAAGGGCAACACCGAGTAAAATAAGGCAGATAACCGCGATGAAAATCCTGCTCCCGAAAGAGATGTCGCGTATTGCAATAGGCGCAAGCAGAATTCCGACAAGGTTCATCACCTTGATAAGGGGATTGATTGCCGGACCGGCTGTATCCTTGTAGGGGTCGCCGACAGTATCTCCGATTACGGCGGCTTTGTGAACGTCGGTTCCTTTCCCGCCCAGAAAACCGTCCTCGATTTTCTTCTTGGCATTGTCCCACAGACCGCCTGTATTTGCCATGTAAACCGCCAGCAGCTGCCCTGTCAGAATCGCGCCAACCAGGTATCCGCCTAATGCACCTACGCCAAGCGTGAACGCAACCAGAACAGGAGTTGCAATTGCCAGAATCGCCGGACTTACCAGTTCTTTCTGAGCAGCAGAAGTAACTATTGAAACACATCTCCCGTATTCAGGCAGTTCCTTCCCTGCCATAATACCGGGATGCTCTTTGAACTGACGCCTGACTTCCTGGACAACCATGAATGCAGCCCTGCCGACAGCCTTGAGCGCAAAGGAAGAGAACATAAAGGGAACCGCTCCGCCGATTAAAAGCCCGATAAAAACTTTCGGCATGTTCACCTGGATCCCGATCTGGACCAGATTTGCTTCGTCGATGAAGGAGCGGAAAAGCGAGATTGCGGCAATTACCGCAGTGGCGATTGCGAGTCCTTTCGTCAGTGCCTTTGTCGTATTTCCGATCGCGTCCATCCAGGTAAGCGTTCTGCTGGCTTTTTCCTCTTTTATTCCCGACATCTCAAAAATACCGTGCGCATTATCCGTGATCGGCCCGTAGGTATCCATCGCGAGAATGAATCCTGTCGTCGTTAAAAGCCCGAGACCTGTCAGAGCAATGCCGTACGCAGCCAGGGCAATGTTCTCGGTGCCGCGGAAGATTAAAAGCGACGACATTATCGTCGCGGCGATGATGACAATGCCCCAAACGGTTGATTCCATACCTTCGGCCATTCCGTTCAAAATCAGGGTTGCAGGACCTGTCTTTGCAGCAACCGCGGTTTCCGTGGCAGGACGCCTGTGAGGATGCGTGAAATAGTTTGTAAGGATAAGAGTCAGGACTGCCAGGACGATTCCCATGCTTGCGACCCAGAAGAACCGCCAGTCGGCATTCCCGTCCGGCCCTTTCAGATACAGATAATTCACAATGGCAATGCCTATGACTGATAATATGGCAGAAGTGACGTAGCCCGTAACAATCGGCTTCATCGGGTCTATGTTCTCGGCGTCTTTTGCCTTCACGACGCTGATTCCGATAATGGATGAAAATACTCCGACGGCGCGTATTAACAGAGCGAAGATGACCAGTTTCATTCCCATCATCTGCGCAACTTCACGGCTGCCGCCGCAGTAACTCAGAACAAAATTAGTGTCCGAAAGCGCGGCAACCGCAAGAATTATCGCGGCAACCAGAGTGACTTCGTACGACTCAAACACGTCGGCAGCCATTCCTGCACAGTCGCCCACGTTATCTCCCACGTTATCGGCAATCGTCGCTGCATTCCGCGGGTCATCCTCCGGGATGCCTGCCTCAACCTTGCCCACCAGGTCTGCTCCGACATCTGCCGCCTTTGTGTAAATTCCGCCTCCAACACGCATGAAAAGCGCAGCCAGACATCCGCCAAAACCGAATCCGACCAGCACCTTCATCGCATTCTGCTGGAAGATTATAAAAATAAGGGTTGCGCCAAGCAGTCCGAAGCCGACAGTGAACATTCCTGAAACAGCGCCGGACTTAAAAGCAACGTCCATTGCCCTGCTGAAACTTGTCAGGGCTGCGTTTGCCGCGCGGACGTTTCCCCTGACCGCCAGCCACATTCCCACGTATCCTGCGCCGTATGAAGCCATCACTCCAAGGAAAAATGCCAGCGAAATGCCAAGCGAAAGAGCCAGATTGCCGTCGTATACGCTGTAAAAATACATTATGAAAAGTCCGATTGTAATCGCTATTACGAACCAGACCATTGTCCGGAACTGCTGTCTAAGGTAAGCCATTGCGCCTTCCTGGACTGCCTTCGACACTGCAATCATTTCCTTTGAGCCAGGGCTGGCTTTCAGGACCTTCAGCACGAGGGATAAACCGTATAGCAGCGCAACAACAGCTGAAACCAGCACCACCCATAGCAGAGTCCATTCAAGCCCTCCAAGTTCAGGCAGTACAATATCCCCTTCTCCCGCAAAAACAGTCAGGGGCATAAGACAGAACATCAATGCGGTTGCAACCTTTATCAATCTTGCCATTATTTCTTCCTCCTTCGGTTTCTATATTGTTGTATCGGTAAATTTTCTAAAAATTTTATCAGAACCGCGTTAAAAAGTCAAAAGGAAAATAGAACTCCTTAGAAATTCTCTGTTAATAGAGTTTGATTATTACAGTTAATCCTTGACGTTCAGCTGACCTTAATCTTATAATATACGTATAACAAAGGGCAAAGAAATGACAAAAAAAGTAAAATATAAGCAGAAAAAACATAAGCAATTTTTTGTAAAAGAATTGGCACCACCCATATTGGTTTATAAGCCAATGCTCAATAATATCTATAATATGGACTGCATAGAAGGGATGAAACAAATTCTAAATAACAGTATTGACCTGGTAATTACAGACCCGCCTTTTGCAATAGACTTTAAAGCTAAACGCAGCAATTATAATCGCACTCCATCACGCGTTTTGGAAGGCTATAAAGAAATTCCCAAAGATAGGTATTATGAGTTTACCTTGCAATGGATGAATGAAGTTTATCGTATTCTGAAAGACTCGGGTAGCATGTATGTCTTTTCTGGTTGGAATAACCTCAAAGATATTCTTAATGCGCTTGACAAGGTTAGTTTTATAACGATTAATCATATCATTTGGAAATATCAATTTGGTGTAGTTACACAACGAAAATATGTTACCTCACATTACCATTGTTTATACGTTTGCAAAGATGAACAAAAAAGAAAATTCTTTCCTTATGCGCGTTTTGATAAAAATGAACGAAAGGACACTGGAGGCAGCTCACATTATCAAGACAAAGAAGATGTCTGGTATGTAAAACGGGAATATTGGAATGGAGACCAAAAAACCCCGACCAAATTGCCAGCTGAATTAATCAAGAAGATATTATTGTATTCTAGCGAAGAAGGCGATGCGGTTTTTGACCCTTTTCTTGGTTCAGGGCAAGTTGCCGTTGTAAGTAAAATGCTTAATCGTAAATACATCGGTTTTGAAATTGTAAAAGGTTATTATGATTTTGCCAAAGAAAGATTGGATAAAGGGCTTTATAGAATCAAAGATGACATTGTCAGCAAAGACACCGAACAATCATTATCTTTGCTTGATTTAATGAATCAAAAATGAAATTCCATAAATTATCAAAAGAAATAGCCGAAGAATTAGCCGACATCCCCAAGAACTGGGATGGCAGAAAATCAATTTTAGAAATGAAGGTTTCCGATTTTTCGCATTGGAGGCAGATGGAGTGGATAGGCTTTTATTTCCAATTTTTGTGTGAAAAACACTTGTCTGCGATGTTAACAATTCCTGGACCTCAGTATGGGAATGTAAAATTTGATGGTCTTAAAGATATTCCATGGGATTTTAAAGCGCATGCTATAAATACCAGTAGCCATCAGATTATAGTCAATGATAGTGATGCGACCGCTAAGGCAATATCTGACTTTGGTGAAGTAGGATTGATTCTTGCACTTGGCGAAGTTTTGTATAATGATGAAGACAGAATCTTTCAAAAATGGCATGAAAAATTAAAGGGCGGCCTTTCAAAATATTCACGAGAACGAATAAAACGAGGGGCTTGGTCAAGACTCCGAAAGGTTTCTTTTGATTTAAAACAAATCTCATTCATTCGAATAACCGATAACACTTTGGTCAAATGTGGTTCTTTCCAGACCGATTTCAGGAATTCAAATGGTACACCAAGAAAAGCAAAAGTACTAATTGATTTAGAAAAAATAGAAGAAGAGTTAGGGTATTGTCTTGAATTTTGAAATTACTTTTTAAGGTTTTATACTTCGAATTGCTTTCTAGAATTTCTGGAATTTGATTCTATGATTAATATGCGGTCCTCTCAGAACAACAGAAGCCGCGGGGTGGAAGATGAAAATATCCGCAAGCAAATCATTGCAATTGTGCTGGAGAGAATCAAGCAATGAGTTTCCAACATAAAGAACTTGCCGCAGGCCGCTGGTATCAGCTGTCATTTGTTGAGCAAATGGCAAATATAGGAAGCGAAGTGGAACGCTCGCTGAACTGGAGAGCGAAAAATAATGAGGATTACTGCCGGCGCGCATTTGAGCGCGCCCTTGAACTGATAGATTTGACGCTGCAGGATAATAGGAATACTTCCCGTTTCAAAAAAATTGCCCGGCTTCGCGAAGTTATTGTAGACTTTTTTTCAGGGCAGAACCAGTTTGCGTCAACAGAAGCGTCATTTAGAAAATATTTTTCCTGTTTTACCTACGCCGCCCGTATAAATCACTGAATCAGAAGCAGGGAACAGATTATTTTTTATCCGCTTTGATGAATTTCGGGTGAGTTTTCGCTATCCAGTTAATCACTTCTTTTTGAAGTTTCCGTGCAAGTTGATACATTTCCTCCGCTTCCTGTTCTGAAACCTGGCCGGCAATTTCATATCCACCGATATTTCTTTTGCGTCTAAATGCGTCAAACTCGGATAGCGCTTTTGAATCAAGTTTGACTGTAAATGCGAGTGATTGTATGACGTGGTAGTGATGGGCTTCGCGTGAAGCACGATAACCGCTGGCAGCCAGAGCAGCAGTAGCGGCCTGGAGCGCTGCATTGTATGCGATACTCAACTGCCAATCCGGAACCAGGCCGGATGTCTGGCAGGCCGCCAGGTCACGCTCAACCAGTCCCAACAAATCAGAGATTTCACGGTTGCTTGTTTGATGCTCAATTACCCAGCCCTTACTCAGCCAGTCGCGCAAGCTCATCTTTATCCCCAATTAAAAATATCTTTTTTTGCTTCATAACCGAATTCAAAAAATGATGACCTGATTTTATTTTGTTCCGGAATTCCTCGGGCGGATAAACCGTGGCGTTCACTTCCCGGCCCAAGGCAAAGTGTGTCTTTGACAATTTGCCCGCCAATTCGGCGAATTTCACCTTTCCCACAACAATCAGATCAATGTCGCTCAATTTATTTTCACTCCCCCGGGCAAAAGAGCCATAAATAAACGCAACGCTAATCTCGCCTGCCAGCGGTTTTAATGCCGCCTTAAGTATCGCACCGGCACCTGATGTTTTCATGATTAAACTTTTTACCTCATTGTATATCGGGCTTGCCGGATTGGCCTGGTAATAAACGTGATTGCCTTTTATCTTTCTAGTGATGAGACCCTGTTTGGCCAATTGCTTTAATTCGCGCTGAACGGCTCCTAAACCTGTGTTGGTTGAACGTTCTATCTCCCGGACATAAAATTCCTCATCCGGCTGGCCAAAAAGAAGCGATAGCGTCGCCTGCCTGGTCTGGCCGAATAATGTTCCTGAAGTATGCCGAATAGCGTTCACTGTACTCATTCTGGTTACGATTGTAACCTATTTGGTTACGTTTGTCAAGTATGAAATTGGAAAATGCAAGTTAAACGGCGTCATACACAAAAGTATTTCCTTTACTGCCGGATGAAGGAATGCTATATTAGTTTTATGATCCGGCTGGATGATTATATAAATAAAACCATCGACTGTGCATGCGGAAGAAAGCATGTCATAGCGACGCGGGAAACGCTTATCGGGCATGGAATAATTCCGGCTCTGCCAGGGTTTCTGAAGAAACACTGTCCTGGTAGGAAGTTATCGCTGGTTTACGACGAAAACACTTTCCGGGCTGCAGGAAAAGTAATAAAAGAAACCCTGGACAGTTCATTCGTCATTAACGAAATCCTGCTCAAAACGGAAAAAGGCAACGTCAAACCGGACGAACAAACCCTCAAACATCTCTTGTCCAGAGTCGACAGCAAAACCGGATTTCTTCTGGCAGTCGGCTCAGGCACAATCAATGACCTCGTGAAGTTTTCGGCTGACAGGAAGAAAATCCCTTATGCGGTTTTTGCGACTGCCTGCTCGATGAACGGCTATACATCTGCGATTGCGGTAATCACCAGGCATGGCCTGAAATTAACAATGCCTGCCAGACCGCCTGTCGCAATTGCAGGCGATATTGACGTGCTTTCAAAAGCACCTGCGGAAATGACAAGGGCAGGTCTGGCGGATTTTTCAGCCAGGCCTCTGGCAAATACCGACTGGAAAATCGCGTCTATAATCCGCGGCGGGTATTTCTGCGATCTGCCGTACGGGATACTCAGGGAAGCAGAGACGGAATGCTTCAGCTCGGCAGAAGCAATAGGCAGGCAGGAGCTGGAAGCAGTTGACCTGCTTTTCAGAACTCTTCTTGTCTCCGGAATTTCAATGGTCATTGCAGGAAGCTCTGCGCCTGCTTCAGGAGGAGAACATCTGATTTCACATTACTGGGACACAATGCGGGAAATCGGATACCCGGTAAAATATAATCTCCACGGAATACAGGTCGGTGTTGCCTCTGTCGAGGTTTCAAAAATTTATCAAAAGATAGCGAAATTGCCGCCAGAAAAAATCAGGACCAGTGGTCTTGAAAGAAAATATCCGGCATTCGCGGAAATTAAAAAGGAATTAAAAAAACATTTCGGCCCTGCAGGCACGGAAATCATTAAGAAATATCGCAGCAAATATCTGCCCTGGGACGAAAAGAAAGCTGAATTGGAAAAAATAAAGTCGGCATTTCCTGAAATCCGGGAAATAATACGAAAAATGGCTTCGCCGCCTGAAAAAATAATGAATGTCCTGCAAAAAGCAGGCGCGCCTGCCGACATTGCCGGGCTGGGAATCAGCCGGCTATTGCTGAAACAGGCATTAATTCACGGTAAGGAATTGCGCGACAGATACAGCGTTCTGGATTTAGCCGACGATCTTAACCTTCTGAAGGAACCGATTCCACTGACTTGACAGCGGGCACTTTTTTCTTAAGATACTTCTCAATGCCGTTCTTCAGGGTCATCTGAGCCATAGGACATCCCCCGCAGGCACCTTTCAACCGCACCTTTACGACTCCATCCTTAATTTCCACCAGTTCAACGTCTCCGCCGTCTGCCTGAAGGTTCGGCCTTATTTCATCCAGTGCTTTTTTAATTTCTTCGTTCATTATGAGCTCCTCTGATTTCAGTATGTTATTACGGAAAATACAGGATAGTTTTTGAGTTTCTTCCTGCCTGCCAGAGCTTCCAGCTCTATCAGAAAGGCAATCTCCGCGATTTTACCTCCTAATTTCTCGACGAGTTCTGCTGCCGCAGAAGCAGTTCCGCCGGTTGCAAGAAGGTCATCCAGAATAAGGATATTCTGTCCTTTTTTTATTGCGTCTTCGTGCATCTCAATGGTATCTGTCCCGTATTCCAGCTCGTATGTTGCCTGGATGCATCTGGCAGGCAGTTTCCCTTTTTTGCGGATCGGCACAAATCCTGCTCCGAGTTCACAGGCAACAGCGGCTCCAAGGATAAACCCCCTGGATTCCATTCCGACCACCAGGTCTATCTTCTTTTGCCTGTACCTGTCTGCCAGACACTCGACAGCCTTCCTCAGCAATTTTCCGTCCTTTAAAAGTGTGGTGATGTCTCTGAACAGAATTCCTTTTTTTGGAAAATCCGGAATACTTCTGATTGCTTTTTTAAGTTCCTCGCTCATAAATCCTCCTCTTAATGGGTCTGTTTCTCAAACCCTGTCGGATATTATACCACATTCTTTTTAATGTTTGTCTTTTGCGGCATATTTCCGGATGTCCAGGAACCAGTACTCCCAGAAACCCTTTTTAAGAACCGGCTGACTTTCGGTGATTTCAATTTTCCTGCTGAATATCGGACCGTCTATAACCAGAGTGTGGAACTCGCCGTTTTCTCCGCACGGACATATCTTTCTGTTCATGAGTTCCGTCAGGAATTCACTGTCGACATATCTTCCGACAAAATTTTTATCAAAAAGATCTGCTTTGGCACTCACAACAACAGCTTTGAATCCTGATTTAATGAACTCTTCGACAACTTTTTCGGCAGGAACCTGCCAGAGCGGTTCTATCGCCTCTATTCCGAGTTCCCTGCATACACGCTCCACCCAGTCCTTATGCTCATCCAGATAAATGTCGCCAAAAACCATGCTGACCGCTCCCCTGCTCTTAAGTTCAGTAACCGCTTCCTTGAATTCTTCTTCGTATTTTGCCATGTCAGGGCTGACTTCTTTCTGGACAACCGGAATTCCGGCAAGTTCTGTCTGCAATTTCAGAAGAGCTGATTCTATACCGTGAAAACAGCATCGCTTGTATTCCCTTGATATAAAATTCAGGAGATAGTTTACCCGGACACCGGAACGCATTGCCTTATAGCACGCCAGGCAGCTGTCCTTACCTCCGCTCCAGGAAGATATTGCAAACTGGTTATTCATGTCAGGGACAGTTACCATTTTTGACTGCTTTTTTCATTGTAAAAATGGTAACTGTCCCTATTTTCTGTGTTTATCATCATAATAGGCTATATTATATTCTTTGCCTTTTTTTAAGACTTTTCTTCGTTGAAAAACCACCGGATTATCTGCTAAAATCATTTTAATGACCCGCGGACTGAACAAAATTATCCCGTTTGCAGCAGGCCTGGTCGGAATGTCAATTTATCTTGTCACGGTATGCCCGACTTTCTTTCCAGGAGACAGCCCTGAACTGGCTTCAGCGGCATTCACCCTGGGCATTGCTCATCCGCCAGGGTATCCGCTCTTCTGCCTTATCGGAAAACTGTTTTCATTCCTGCCTGCTGGTCCGATAGCATTCCGGCTGAATCTGCTTTCGGTGTTTTTTTCCGCATCAACAGTTTTTCTTCTGGCATTAATACTTGAAGTCCTGGCAGTCGGGCCTGCGGTGGCTTTTTCAACCTCTCTGATTTTTGCCTTCTCCAGAATTTTCTGGTCGCAGGCACTTATCGGCGAGGTTTATGGGCTTCATATTTTTTTCATTGCTCTGACAACCTTCCTTCTGGTGTCGTGGATAAGACAAAACAAAAATTATCTGCTTTTATGGCTGGCTTTTGCTTACGGGCTTTCCATAACCAATCACCATATTATGCTTGGTCTGGGTCCGGTTTTTGCCGGCGTCATTATAAGTGTTTCTATCCGGAATAATATCCGGATTCCCTGGGCAAAACTGGCTGGTTTATTTGTGCTCGGAGTGCTTGTCTATCTTTACCTGCCAGGGAGGTCCATGGCACACCCTGCGATTGACTGGGGTGAAACCAGAACTCCTGCCGGATTTTTACAGCATCTTATCCGTAAAGAATACGGCGGTATTCTCAGGGGAGCGCATCCCGGACGCCTGCCGGAACAATTATGGATTTTTGTAAAGCTTTTAACAGAACAGTTTTCTCCGGGGATTCTGCCGTTTATGCTGCTGGGACTTCTGGTTTCCTTCAGACACAGGCATTTCGGCTGGTTTTCCCTGGCCGGTTTTTTTGTTCTCAGTGTCGGCTTAATCCTTTTCCTGAATTTCAATCCTGAAGGCAAGAGCAGATATATCGTCGAGGTCTTTTTCACCTCCTCGTATTTTTTTGCAGCGGTCTGGCTTGGACTCGGACTCCAGTTTGTGACAGAAAAAAGCCGGGCGGAAAAATGGATGGCTGTTCTGGCAATAATTCTGCCTGTCCTGCCTTTTGCAGGCAACTTTGGCCTTTTCCACAGGAATTCGGACGTTATCGGCAGCAGATACGGACAGGATGTCCTGTCGACACCTGAACCCGGAGCGGTTATTTTCTGCAGAGGCGATAATTCTGTTTTTCCCATGCTCTATTTCAAAAAAGTCGAAAAACTGCGGCCTGATGTCACTGTCTACGACGAATCAGGCTCTGTCTTTGAAAACATCTACGGCACGGACGTCCGTATGCTTCCGCAGCAGAAAAAAGACCGGGTAATTTTAGACCGGGAAATGGAAATAATCAAATCCGGCAGGCATGTCTACTGCCTGCCCGGTTCGCGTCTTCACCAGTTTTTCAGAAATAATGTCTGCCCTTCAGGCCTGCTTTACAGGGTCGGCTCTGCGCAGGAATTAGCAGACGGAGATTCAGCCTGGAAAAAATACCGTCTGGATATAGTGGATACGGTCAGGCCTGACGACGATTTTCTGGTCAGGGACACGGCTGTCAGGTATTATTATGCCCTGGCGGAATATTGTTTCAGGTCCGGAAAAACAGAACCTGCCATGGCTGCCATGGAAAAGGCTGAGAAAATAGGATTCGACATTGAAGAAGTTCAGTTCAACCTTGCTGCACTCTGGCTGAACCAGGGCAGGCCGGAACAGGCAAAACCCCTGCTTTTAAACGTGATTAAAATTGTCCCTGATAATTTTCAGGCATATGCAAATCTCGGTCTTGTGTATTATCAGGAGAATCTTCTGCCAGAAGCACACCAGACGCTTCACCGGGCAGTGGAATTAAACCCGTATTATGCCGACGCCTTAAGCAACCTCGGAGCAGTACATTACCGGATGGGCGACATCCCGTCTGCGGAAAAATATCTGCGGCAGGCATTGGAACAGAATCCCGACCAGTATGACGCCCGTTACAATCTGGGTGTTATTCTATGGGACCAGGGTAAAAAAGCAGAGGCAGAAACAGAATGGCGCAGGGTGCTGGAAATAATGCCGGGCCATCCGGGTGCGACATCCCGCCTGAAAAAATAGGGACAGTTACCATTTTTCGCAGATTTTTAATTACTTTAATTCCAGGTTAGGGTCTGCGTTTAAATCAGAACCTGATTTCTCTCCTGACTTCAGCCGCCAGAAACCAGCAGCAGCAATCATAGCGGCGTTGTCGGTGCAGAGTTCCGCAGAGGGATACAGGACTTCAAGCCCTTTTGATTTTCCTGCTTTCACCAGCTCGCGGCGCAAAGCCTGATTAACAGCGACTCCGCCTGTTATTACAACCTGTCTGACATTCTTCTCCCTGGCGGCTTCAATCGTCCTGTCAATCAGCGACTCAATCACTGCCTGCTGGAAACCTGCTGCCAGGTCTGGCCCTGAAATTCCTTTTGCAGCAACCGCAAGCCGGACAGATGTCTTGAGTCCGCTGAAGCTGAAATCCATGCTTTTGTCCTTCATCTTTGCCCTGGGAAATTTTTTAAACGACGCATTTCCCGTGGCAGCAAGTTTTTCTATTTTTGGTCCGCCGGGATATCCGAGTTCCAGAAGTTTTGCAACTTTGTCGAACACCTCACCGGCAGCGTCGTCTCTGGTCCTTCCCAGGCGTTCATACCTGCCGTGTCCTTTCCAGAAAACAAGTTCTGTATGTCCGCCTGAAACAATTAACCCCATAACCGGAAAATCCAGAGCATGTTCCAGCCAGGCAGCGTAGAGATGTCCTTCAAGATGATTGATGCCGATTAAAGGGACTCTCAAAACATAAGCAAGAGCTTTGGCTGTCTCGACTCCGACCAGAAGAGAACCGACAAGTCCCGGGCCGCATGTTACGGCAATACCTTCTATGTCGCTCAAATTTTTTCCGGTTTTGCCAACCGCTTCTTCAACAACCAGATTAACAAGTTCCAGGTGCCGCCTGGAAGCCAGTTCAGGCACAACTCCGCCAAATTTGGAATGAAGGTCTGTCTGCGAAGCAACTACATTTGAAAGGATACTGCGTCCTTCTGCGACGAGTGCAGCACCTGTTTCGTCGCAGGAACTCTCAATGCCCAGAATCAGCATACTGTGCGGGTTCTATCAGTTTTGAGACCGGAACAAGTTCAACGCCCATCGACCGGAGTTTTGGCAGGTCTTCTTTCAGGACAGTCAATGTGCTCGGGTAAGGATGACCTACTGCAATCGCTTTCCGGTCTTTAACCGCCATCCGGATAACCCTGTCCAGCCAGTGTCTTGTATAGTCGACTTTCTGCTTGTCGTCAAGGAAAACATCTCTCCGGGCTGTGGGTATGCCCATTTTCTTCGCCAGTTTGTAGCCGACCGATCGCGGACTCGTCAGACTGTCAACAAAAAATAACTTTGATACCTTTGCTTCCTCCAGAACAATATTCATCACTCTGGGATTCTCCGTTGCCCTGGAACCCATGTGGTTGTTCATTCCAACGGCATAAGGCACAAGTTCAATATTCTTTTTCACCATTCTCCGGATATCCCGGTCCGACATTTTTACAAATATTGCGTTTTTACCAGGATTTTCCTTCGGATAATTTCTCGGTTCCATCGGCATGTGAACCAGTATTTCTCCTCCTGCCTGATGGACTTTTTCAGCAAGTTCGCGGGTATGTTTCAATTCCGGCAGGAAAGAATATGTCAGGGGCATCTTCATCTCCAGCAGCTGGTCTATGACTTCCGTCTTGAAACCCAGATCGTCAATTATTATCGCAAGTTTTCCGGATACTTTCTGCGGCGACGGCTGAACCGCAGCCGGAGGAACAGTCACAGAGAGAAGATATCTGGATTTTATCTCTGCCCATTTGAAATAAACCAGCGATCCTATTCCCAGAATCAGAAGAAACACAAAAAGACATCCTGCCCTGCTTTTTGAGTCCTTCCCTTTTCCTTTATCAGCCATTATTTGCTCCCTGAAATTTTTTCTATACCGTCCATATAAGGACGCAACACCCGGGGAATCGTAACTGTCCCGTCTTTTTCCTGGAAATTCTCCAGAATGGCAATCAGGGTTCTTCCCACAGCAAGCCCGGAACCGTTTAAGGTGTGCACATATTCTGTTTTTCCTGTTTTGCGTTTGAACTTTATATCGGCGCGCCTCGCCTGGTAGTCCATACAGTTACTGCAGGATGAAATTTCCCTGTAATTATTCTCTCCCGGCAGCCATACTTCAAGGTCATAGGTCATGGCCGACCAGAAACCCAGTTCGTCAGTGCACAGTTTGACAACCCTGTAAGGAAGTTCCAGTAACTGGAGAACCTTTTCAGCGTCGGCTGCGAGTTTTTCCAGTTCTGCTATGGATTCTTCCGGCTTTGTGAATTTATACAGTTCAACCTTGTTAAACTGATGCTGGCGCATAAGTCCTTTAACGTCCTTGCCGTAAGAACCTGCTTCCCTGCGGAAACACGGGGTATGGGCGACATATTTAAGAGGGAGATTTTTTTCGGCCAGCACTTCTCTGCTGTGGATGGTTGTCAGGGACGATTCCGCAGTGGGAATCAGAAAAAGATCATCATCTGCGCACTTGTAAAGTTCCTGTCTGAACCTGGGCAATTGACCAGTTCCTTCCATTCCGGTGGAATTAATAAGGAAAGGCGGCAGAACTTCTAAATAGCCGTGCTCCTTCGTGTGAAGGTTGAGCATGAAATTAACAAGAGCCCGTTCAAGTTTTGCAGATATTCCCCAGTAAAGCGTGAACCGGCTGCCCGACATTTTTGCTCCGCGCTTGAAATCAAGAATCCCGAGTTCCTCGCCAATTTCCCAGTGTGTCTTTGGCTTGAAATCAAATTTTGGAGGTGTCCCCCATTTTCTGATTTCAGCATTATCCTCTGCCGATTCACCGTATGGCACTCCCGGCAAAGGCATATTCGGAATCAAAAGAATAAACTGTCTGAGCTTTTCCTCGGACTCCTTTACTTTTTCGTCCAGTTCCTTTATTTTTTCGCCGGCTGTCTGCATCCGCTTGATTTCTGAATCCGCATCCTTGCCCTGAGCCTTCAGTTCTCCGATCTGTGCTGAAACGCGGTTCCGTTCCGCCTTCAATTCCTCGGCTTTTGCAATAAATTTTCTCCGCTCGGCATCAATTGCGACAAATTCATCCATGTTAACAGGGTTGTGTCTGTCACTGATATTTTTCCGGACAAGTTCAATGTTTTCTCTGACGAATTTCAAATCAAGCATGTTATTTCAAGTATAACAGAAACGACGTCAAAATCAAGGGGAAAGTATACCAATAATTAAGGTGACATAATACTTAATTACCGATGGAATGTTACTTTGCGCCTTCAAAATACAGACGTTGAGACGTGTAGTGATGGATGCAGCTCTGCATCATTCGCTTTGCTCAGGTAGAGGACGAGAAAAAACCGCAGGCCTTATTCGTGACTATCTACGATATTAATGCGGCAGGACAACGAAGAATAATGAATAATTAAGTATTATGTCACCTTAATTATGGACCGTGGGTGGCAATCACCCATTTGGCAATTTCGGCCCTTAATTTATCAGGCAAATCAACAAATCTTATGCCGAGCAGCAAACTATGGTCCCAGGGTTCGTGTCTGACTACCAGCCCCTTTAATTCTTTGAATTCAGAACCGTTCGGTAATCCGAACGACATCCGAAGCATGGATAGCGGGTCAATTTTGGAGTCTGTAATTATAGCTACTCCGCCTGCGCTGATGTTTGAAATTACACCCTTATACTGCTTTTTATCCACATGGACTTTGAATTCCACTTCCGAAACAAGGGGAATACGTGGAAACCGTCTTTTTTCCTTTCCGGTATAACTTTTTGCATCAGGCATGCCTGGCTTCCTTTTCGGTTTCCTGCCGGAAAACAACCTGTTTTTCAAAATCAGGCAGATAAATATCGCTACTCGCCAGTTCCTGGACAAAACAATTGTTTAATCCGAATTCTTCCAGCCATAAAAGGACCCTGTGATATTCCGATGCAGTGATACGGCGTCCGATCTCCACATCTTCACCTGCTTTATAACACGGATGATACTGCGCCATTATGCTCAAATGTACTTCTTTTCCCAGATTTTCAGATAAAAATTTCAATGATTCATAACTCCCGGCCATGTCGTCCGGCAAAACCAGGTGTCGTACCAGAAGTCCCCTGACCGCTATTCCGTTGCTGTCGCATTGAAGATCTCCGACCTGTCTGTGCATCTCAATCAATGCCCTGCGGTTGTGCTCAACGTATTTCCTGGCACCGGAAAGTTTCGTCGCAACTGCATCACTGCTGTATTTTATATCCGGAAGGTAAATATCTATAATCCCGTCAAGCAATTTCAGCATTTCCATTGTTTCGTATCCATTTGTATTGTAAACAACCGGCAGTATCAGTCCTTTTTTCCGGGCAACTTCCAGCGCGGAAAGAATCTGCGCAAGATACTGCGTCGGAGAAACCAGATTGATGTTGTGACATCCCTTTACCTGCAGATCCAGCATCAAATCCGCAAGTTCTTCCTCGCTGACCTCGTATCCCTGCCCGAGCTGGCTTATCTGAAAATTCTGGCAGAATCTGCAGTGAAGAGGACAATAACTAAAAAATATCGTGCCTGAACCGCGGGTTCCTGACACCGGCGGCTCTTCTCCGTGATGCGCCAGAACAGATGCTATTTTAACTTTTAACCCTGCTTTACAGTCGCCTGTTTCTCCGGAGACACGGTCGACCTTACACCTGTTAGGACAGAATTCGCATTTTTTCAGGATTTGAGCGGCTTGAAAACTGCGGTCAGATAAACCGGGTGTCTGCTGGCTTTCCTTGAAAAGCATCACTCTATCTGTTGCGCCGAGAGGCGAGCGGCACAATAAAATCTTTACCTCTCAGAGAAGATACCATATCTGTAAGGGTAGCGGGAGATTCATTTTTTTATGCTGGCTTTTTCCTTGGCTGAATTTACGGCTTTTTCGGCTTTGGTCCTGGCTAAATCAGACAATTGCTGGGCTTTGGTCACCTGACGCTCCTCCATTGCCGCCTGTGCTTCGCTCAATGTATCCCTGGCATCATTGTACTGGTCAGGAACAAGCTGGTCTGCCTTTGCTTCTTTTGCGTTGACCAGAGCGGTTTTTGCCGCTGCTACGGCATTGTTGGTTTTTTCAACTTCGTCCATTGCCTTCTGTATAACAGCCGATGCCTGAACAGACAGGTTCTTTGCATCTTCATAGTTCTTGCGGTCAGCCCTTTCCCTGGCTTCTTTCAGGTTATTGCTTGCAATTTTGAATTCTTCCGGGAAAAAACCGTCGACTCCTCCCTCAATTGCCAGGTTCATTTTTTTGTCGCATTCCTCTATTGCCGATTGCGCCTCATTTGGAAGGCTGACTGCATTCTTGGAGTTTTTATCTGCTTCCCTTGCCAGTTCCAGGGCTTCAGAAAACCTGTCCCTGTTGTAATAACGCTTTGCCTGTGTCAGCTCATCGTCTGCCTTGTTGATCAGCTTCGGCAAATCCACCTTTGTGTCTTCAGCTGTCTGCAAACTTTTTTCAGCGTCATCTATTGCCTGTTTTGCATCTTTCTCATCAACCAGATAAACTTTGGCACAGCCTGCGCAAACCAGGAAAATACATAAAAAAAGCAGAGTCAGGAAATGTTTCATTTTTCTTCCTCCTTTTGTTAATGTTAATACGTGTAGATATTATAGCATAAAATTATCATTTAAGCAAATCGTTCTTGAGCTCCTGCGTAAGAGATTTTGTTCCTAAAGGATTTTTTCCACTTCTGCCCGGGAACGGGCATCAAGCCTGTTTAAAGATTCAATCTCATAGCGGTTACCGAGAGTATCGCGGATAACCAGACGGTCGGTACTTATCCACGTAACATTGCTATGGGGGTCTTTCATCAGGAATTTTTTCGGTCCGCAGTCTGTCGCGACATCCCAGTAGCGATTGCCGAACTGGGCTTCTGTCCGGAATACCCTGGTGATCCGCGGTACAAGGTAGCGACGCGACAATTCTTCTTCGGCGACCAGACGTGAATCCGGATCAAGCTCTTCCAGGCTCCAGATCATGGCAATTTCCCTTTTGTCCGGACCGATCAGTGAAATTTCATGTTCGCGTCCGCTGACCGGCCTTACCCAGACCAGCTTCACCGGAATTTCTTCGGTCTGCCCGTCAACCCGGGCAAATACCTGGTCGGCTTTCCGGCGCAAAGTCACTTTTGTTCTGCTGCTCACGTTAAATCTCCAAGGTCATCGGCTTTCAGACGGCTAAGTTCGGCCTGCATATCTATCAGCCGGCGGTAAATACCGTTGTCTGCCAGCAGTTCTTCATGGGTTCCTGTTTCTGCCAGGCGTCCGTCGTCGATAACAATCAGCTTTTTGGCATTGCGCAAAGTTGACAGCCTGTGGGCAATGACAATGGTTGTCCGCCCGGTGATAAGGTTTGCCATGGCACCCTGAATCGCCTTTTCGGTCTCGGTGTCAACCGACGACGTTGCTTCATCCAGGATCAGGATCGGCGGATTATGCAACAGCGATCTGGCAATCGCGATACGCTGTCTTTCACCGCTTGATAATTTCGCACCGCGCTCGCCGACGATGGTATCATAGCCGTCCTCGGTGTTAATAATGAAATCATGTGCATTGGCTGCTTTTGCTGCAGCCACAATTTCAGCGAAACCCGCACCTGCCAGTCCGTAACCGATATTTTCCCGGATACTGGCATTGAACAGGAACGGCTCCTGCATTACCATGCCGATCTGCTGTCGCAGCTGTAACAGCTTGATCCTGGCAATCGGATAACCGTCGACGCTAATCTGTCCTGCATCAGCGTCGTAGAACCGGCATATCAGGTTGATAACTGTGCTCTTGCCTGCGCCGGAGCGTCCGACCAGCCCCACCATCTCCCCTGCCCGGATATCAAAGGATATACCCTTGATTATCTCTTTGCCGCGCTCGTAACTGAACCTGACTTCCCGTAAACTGATATCCCCCCGGATTCTGGGCAGGCTGACTGCGTCCGGAGCTTCGTAAACTTCCGGAGGTGAGTCAAATACAGCAAAAATCCGTTCGGCTCCGGAAAAAGCATGTGTCATCCAGTTCATAATGGCGGTAAACCACTGCATCGGTCCGTAGAAAAGCCAGATGTAGCCGACAAAAGCCAGAAGCGTACCCAGGGTCAGGTTCGGATCTCCGCCGGCAATGCGTCTGGCACTGAAAAACCAGACACCGACCACACCCAGAGACATAATCCAGAACATTACTTCGGAAAAGCGGAGAAATGTTTTTTCAACGATGAAGCCTATGCCAAACATATTTTCGTTGGTGCCGTCAAATTCACGGATGCGTCTGGCCTCGCTGGAAAATGCCTTGACTGATTTGATACCCTGGACTGATTCTCCCAGGATGGAATGAAGCGCACTGATACGGCTGCCGTGCTGGTGGAACAACGGAATCAGTTTCTGCCAGAACCATCTGCCGCCTCCTATCAGGAAAGGTACAGGAAGAAACACCAGCAAAGCCAGTTTGGCGTCAAGGTAAAGCAGCATCACTGCAATGGCTATGAAAGAAAGAATATTGACCAGAAAATACGGCAGGCCGTCAATCAGGAAATGCTGTAATTCGCTGGTATCATGCATTACGCGTCCTATGATTTCCCCGGATTCCCTCCGGTTGAAATAATTCATTCGCAGCCGCTGCAGAGCGGTATGAAGTCGTGCCCGTAAATCAGCCGCGACCCGTCCGCTTAACCAGACGGTAATGGTACCTCCTATCAGGCGGCTGAGCAGGAGAAGCAGTCCGCATCCAACCATCAAACCGATCCATAGCAAAAGATGTTGCTGATTTTTTTTAGTGATAACGTCGTCAACTATCATCTTGGTGATGAAAGGCGGACCCATCTGGCTGAATACCGTTACAAAAGTCATTGTCATCAGCAGGATGACACCGCTCCGGTAAGGCATGACCAGTCCGAGCAGCCGCATCAGAATCTTAAGTCGCGGCAGGCATCTCGGACAACGGTCTCCGCGGTCAGGAAGCGGCATGCCGCACTTCGGACAGTAACTGTGTTCGTCTTCATCAGGCGGTAAGGAATAGCGTCCGCGGAGAATCTCATTGATCAGACGGCAGAGTACGGAAAATTCCGGCACAAAGGCTTTGGTGTAATATATTAATACCTGTTCGTCGGCAGGTGTCACGACAACCAGCCTGGCACCGCTGAACAGTTCGTCGACTTTTATTTCCCTGATTTCAGAGAGGAAAAACGACCGTATGATCTGCCGGTTATCAAGAACAAAAATCCTTTTTGAAGTCACCACAAGGTAGGTATCGCCGTACCTGCGGTCCAGGGTCAGATCGCTCTTAAGGGAAAACCGGACCTGTTCATCGGCAGACAGGGTGGCGGATAACATTTCTTCCAGCACCTGAGGCAGGCGGTCATTTAGTTTCATAACGCGCTGATTTTATCAAATTACCGGAGAAATAGCAATTGCACCTGTAGATGCCTGTCCCTGCTTTTCTATTGACAAAGATTAAAAACAGTTATACTCTATCGAACAGTTACAATATGGTAAAATACACAGGAGGAAAAGATGCATAAACAGTTTCCATTGCGACAGATTCATCTGGATTTCCACACTTCTGAAAAAATATTCGGCATCGGAAAGAACTTTGACAAAAAACAATTTCAAAAAATGCTGAAAACCGGACATGTCAACTCTATCACTCTTTTTGCAAAATGCCATCATGGCTGGTGCTATTACCCTGCCAGACACGGCAGGATGCACCCGAACCTGAAGTTCGACCTCCTGAAAGCACAGCTTGAAGCAGTTCATGAAATCGGAGTGAATGCACCTGTATATATTTCAGCCGGCGTGGACGAGCAAATGGTGGCCGGACATCATCACTGGCTGCGAAGGTACGCAGACAATACGACAACATGGCCAAAAACGATACTTGAGCCGGGGTATCATGAATTCTGCATGAACAGTCCTTACCTCGATTATCTTATCGCGCAGACAGAGGAAGTTGTGAGAAATTATGACTGCGACGGTATTTTTCTGGACATAGTCGGCGTAAAAACCTGCGTGTGCCAGTTCTGCATAAAGTTAATGCTTGACCGGAAACAGGACCCCAGAGATCCGGAAGCACAGATGGTGATGGCGCGGGAGGCATATCTGAAGTATGCCCGCAGGATCAACAAGGCAATCAGGATGATTAAACCGCATCTCAGAATTTTTCATAACGCCGGACATATAACCCGCGGAGATTATGAACTTGTACGGTTGAATACGCATATCGAGATGGAATCACTTCCGACCGGAGGATGGGGTTATGACCACTTCCCGCTCTCGGTCAGATACTGCCAGGGACTTGGCATGGATATGCTGGGTATGACCGGAAAATTCCACACGTCCTGGGGAGAATTCGGGGGCTATAAAAATGCCAGGGCTTTGAAATACGAGGCATCTCTTGCAATCGCAAACGGTGCAGGATGCTCAATAGGCGACCAGCTGCATCCGTACGGGCATCTTGACGAAGCCACCTACAGCATAATCGGGCAGGCATACGCGGAAGTTGAGAAAAAAGAACAGTGGTGCAAAAATGTTAGTTCTGTTGCCGATATCGGCGTGCTTTCGTACGAGGCATTCCTGACGCAGTCGCGTTCAGGCGGCGTGATTGACTCAGGAGTCATAAGGATACTGCTGGAAGGGAAATTTTTGTTTGATGTCCTGGACCCGGAATCCGATTTCAAAAAATACCGCGTTTTGATTCTTCCCGATGCCATAACAATCAACGCCAAGCTGAAAAACAAATTAAAAGCATATCTCAAAAAAGGCGGGAAGATTCTTCTGACAGGCACAAGCGGACTCGACACCAAAAACATTTTTTTTGCTGTGAATGCCGGAGCCAGATATCTCGGGACAGGCATCTCAAATCCTTCCTATATTGCGCCCCGGTTCAAGCTCAGAGATTTTCCTCCTGCCCAGTTTGTGATGTACTCCGGCGGGAACAAAATTTCTGCTTCGGCAGGAACAGAGGTTCTTGCGTGGCGGCAGGATTCATTTTTTAACCGAGATTATTTTCATTTCTCTTCGCACCAGCATGCTCCTTCAACATTGAAAAATGCCGGTCCGGCGATTGTCAGGAAAGGAAATGTTTGTTACATCGCATATCCTGTTTTCACGCTTTATGCGGAAAAAGGACAGCAGATCGTCCGGGACATCACAGTACATTGTCTGAATACATTGCTCGGCACGAGGATCCTGGAAACATCTCTGCCTTCCCAGGGCATCAATACATTAATGCACCAGAAGGCAAACAAAAAATATGTTCTCCATCTTCTTTATGCATCGCCGGTAAAACGCGGACAGAGCATTGAGGTGATAGATGATATTGTTCCACTTTATAATGTCAGTGTGAAGCTCAGGCTAAAAGAAAAAATAAGATCCGTGCGGCTTGTCCCGCAGGGACAGGAACTTGAATTCTGCGAAAACAACGGAGTGGTTGAAATAACTGTGCCGGAAGTCAACTGCCATCAGATGGTAGAACTGAATTACTAGGACAAAAGTTTTATAACAGCCCTGCAGAACGCAGGCAGGTCCTCCGGTTTTCTGGAAGTCACGAGTTTTCCGTCCACCACAACTTCCTCGTCGACAAAATCCCCCCCGGCATTGACAATATCGTCCTTGACAGCCATGAAACCTGTAAGTTTTCTGCTTTTAAGTATTCCTGCTGATGCGAGAAGCCACGGACCATGACATATCGCCGCAACGATTTTTTTATGTTCATACATTTTTTTCACGAATTTTGCCGGCTCAGGATATCTACGCATGAAATCAGGTGCCCATCCGCCAGGCACGACAACAGCATCAAAATTCATCTTCATTGCCTGGTCTGCGGTAATATGTTCTTTCGCAGGATAACCGAACTTTCCCTTGTATTCCTTCATCCTGCCTGTACCCACCGTGATAACTTCTGCACCTGCTTCCTGGAATCGGAGCAAAGGATACCAGAGCTCCAGGTCCTGGTAGTCCTGCTCCACCATAATTGCTATCTTTTTACCTTTGAGCGGCATATCTTCCATGTGAAAATTATACCATATAATTAAGGTGACACAATACTTAATTCTAGACGAAAATCAGGTACAGGCAGCTCTATGGAAAAAAATACGCAGAAGCAAGTGTCTGTCCCTGTTTTTCAGAATTAAGTATTGTGTCACCTTAATTATGTAGTATAATCAGCGATACCTGAAAGGAGAATCTAATGGTTAAAACATATTTCAAATTCCGGGAACTGCCTGTCAATGCAATCAGGCCTGACGGCTGGCTCAGAACCTATCTGGAAAGACAGCGACACGGTTTAACAGGTTATCTGGAAAATGCCGGGTATCCGTTTAACCGCAGTTACTGGGGATTTGACAAAATAGGAAAAGGCAAATTCTGGGACGCATGGGGTCCTTATGAACAGACCGGGTACTGGATTGACGGAATGACAAGATGCGGCCACTTATTAAGAGATACCTTTCTGCTAAGAAAAACAAAAAAAATAATTAATGCTGTGCTTTCAAGACCGGATTCAGACGGATATCTCGGGTCGCAGATTATGAAAATTCCGAAGAACTGGAACAGGTGGCCGCATGCAGTGTTTTTCAGGGCAGTGCTGGCTGATTATTCCGTCACAAAGGACAGGCGTTATCTGAATGCACTTGCCAGACACTATCTTTCAGGTACTTCCCCTCACTGGGACGGACGTGAGGTCTGCAACGCAGAAATCATGTTCTGGCTGTACGAAAAAACCGGCAACAAGCAGCTGCTTGATGCTGCTTTAACTGCATACTCTGAATTTAACCGCAGGTTTCCGAAACATGACGCAACAGTAAAAAACATGCTGTCAGGCAAAAAAGCAACAGAGCATGCCATCACTTACCTGGAAATGAGCAAGCTCGGCGCCCTGACTTATCTATACACCGGCATCCGCAGATATTTAAAAGCAACAGTCAACGCATTCCGCAAACTGGACAGGAACCACATGCTTATCGACGGTATTCCGAGTTCTACGGAGCGACTGACCGGCAGGGACAGCCTGGCAAGTCATGAGACATGCGCTATCGCTGATTTTATCTGGTCGGCCGGTTATCTCCTGCTGGCTACCGGCTCGGCAGAATATGCCGACATGATTGAGCGTGCTGCTTTTAATGGGGGCCCTGGAGCCATAAAAAAAGATTTCAAGGCACTCCAGTATTTTTCCTGTCCAAACCAGGTAATTGCAGACAAGTTTTCCAACCACAATGTTTATATGCGCGGCAGAGCATGGATGTCGTTCCGGCCCAACCCCGGTACAGAATGCTGTCCTGGCGACGTCAACAGGGTTATGCCCGGGTTCGGATGCAGAATGTGGTTGTCCGACGGTAAAAACGGACTTGTTGCCGCATTTTACGGGCCAGGCAGGGTAACCGCATTACTCGGCCCGAAAAAAACACCTGTCACGATTGTCGAGGAAACAAACTATCCTTTTTCAGAACAGGTTGATTTTACAATAAAGTCCGGAAAGCCTGCCAGATTCAATCTTTCACTGCGCATTCCATGCTGGTGTTCAAAGCCTGAATTGTTCATCAACAATCTGCCTTTGAAAATGCGTCTCAGGCCAGGCACGTTCATCGCAATAAACCGTGTTTTCATGCATGGCGACCGTTTGACTCTGCATCTGCCGATGAAGTTAAAGATAACGCACTGGCCCGGGAACGGCATAGGTATCGAGCGCGGGCCCCTGGCTTTTTCTCTTCCTGTAAAGGAAAACTGGAAAATCGACAAAAAGGATAAGCGGTCGACAAAAAAATTTCCTGCCTGGAATCTTTATCCGGCAAGCGACTGGAATTATGCGCTGGACATTAAAAATACCAGGGATATCCGGATTATCAGGAAAGAAGCAGGCACGTATCCATGGGATCAGCAGGATACTCCGCTTGTGTTAAATGTTCCTGCGCGCAGGGTTTCCGGATGGAAAATAAGGAAAACAAAAAGTGTGCTTTACACCACAAGCTATGTTGATTTTAAAAGGGAAAAAGGAAATTTCAGGTTGACCCCTCCTTTGCCCGTCAAAAAAGCATTGTCCGGACACATCTCCAGTAAAAAGGAATCTATAACCCTTGTACCTTACGGCTGCACCCATCTGAGGATAACGATTTTCCCGGATGCCGGAAAAAGGCAGACATGCTAAATGAAGCTTTTTTGTAAAAAATTTTGTTTCCGGGCTGTAGTTTCAGTGATACAATAGTGGCGGATGATGGCTACAACTCTTTCTTTAATCCTGGGCGCATATTTTCTGGGTTCTATTTCTTCGGCGTACCTGATTACACTCTGGAAAAAAGGCATTGACATCAGGGAAGTAGGATCAGGCAATGCCGGAGCCAGGAATGTCGGCCGGGTACTCGGTCCTAATTACCTGATCGCAGTGGCTTGCTTCGACATGGTAAAGGGCATTGTACCTGTAATGATAGCGCATCATCTGAATGTCTCGCCGACGGTTCTAATCCTGACTGCAATGGCAGTTGTTTCAGGACACAACTGGCCGATTTTCCTCAGGTTCAGAGGCGGGAACGGACTGGCAACCGCAGGCGGAATTCTTTTATACCTTATCCCTGATGCTGCTGTCTACACTCTGATTATAAGTTTGATAATCGGGACAATAGTCAGCCGGTTGACCACATTTACAAGGTGGATTTTCTTTTACAACACAACAGCCATTGCCGGTTACATAATAATGCCTGTACTTGCCTGGCAGTTGAATTATCCTGCGGAATATATAGTCATGCCCCTTTTTCTGGGAGCATTGCTGGTAATCCCCCAGATTTATTTTCTCAAACGGCTCAAAGCAGACTCCGGAAGCCAGCAGATACCCGATCTCTGAATTCCGGGGCAGGTATATTACACTGTCAGCAGTTCCTGAATTTCAGCAAAGACTTTTTCAGGCTTTAATCTTTCCATGCAGACCGCGCGTTCAATATCTATACATCTGTTTCTGGCTGGAGAATGCCTGAGGTATTTGCAGGGTGAACACTGCATTCCGTACTGGACAACCCTGAAAAACCGTGTATCTCCATAGGGCCCTGTTCTTCCCTGATCAGTCATTCCGAAAAGTGCAGCAAGCGGAGTTCTGACCGCAACTGCCAGGTGCATCGGCCCTGTATCCTGGGCAATGAAAATTTTCATTTTTTTCATAAGCGCTGCCAGCTGTGTGATTTTTTGTGTCGGAAATTCAACGGAGCTATTTTCCATTTTTTTCCTGATTTTCGCTATCCGCTGGCCGCCTGAATCAGGGCATACGAACACAACTGTAAATCCCATCTTCGTTAATCTGTCTGCCAGAGATGCAAAATATTCGACAGGCCAGAGCCGCAGGTCCTTCGTATCTCCTCCGGTATTGACATCCATGCCTGCAAGCAGCTTTCCGTTAAGTCTCTGTTCTTCAAGCTTCTGCTCTACGTATTTTTCATCTTCAGGCCCTGGAAAAACTTCAAGTTTACGGCTGATTTCGGTTATACCTATACTTTCAAGAATCCTTATCGCGTTTTCCGCCTCGTGAATCCCGTCGGACCAGTCTGCTAAACGGTTCAGAAAAAATTTCTGTTTGTTTCTGAATCCTGCCCTTATTTTTGCTCCTGAAATCCATGCCAGGTGGGCGTACCGCGAAGATTTCTCTATTACCAGAACATGGGTGAATTTTTCTGCGCGCAGGCGGAAATAGAAGGAAAGATTAAACGGTCTTTCCGGCAATTCAATAACGCGGTCAACCCTGGGATTGTTTTCAATTGCCTGCCTGCCGTAGGGATTGGTCAGAACCGCAAGCCTGGAATCGGGATGCGCTTTTTTTATTGCCGCCAGAACCGGCGTTATGAGAAGCATGTCGCCTATCCTGCCGTCTCTTATTAAAAGTATCTTCATTTTGTCTGGATATATCCCCACCCCTGAAGCACGGTTTTTACTCCGAGATCAGGAATCATCGTTTCTTCTTTTGCCGGCCATGTCCAGTCGCCGAACGGAATTCTGGAAAAATGCACCCATGGCGCCGACTGATCTATCTTTCGAATGACCTGCTCCGAAACAAGCAGTAGATCGTCGTTCTCCGGATTAATTTTCAGGGGATTGCTTTTTAAGGGCAGCGACATCTTTCCTGTCAGAATTTTTTCTTCAGGCATACGGCGATTGTTCAAAAACAGTTCCACGGAAAAACAGGATTCTGCAGGAATTGTCTCAAACAGTATTTCCCCTTCCTTATCTAATTTGAATTCGCAATCCTGGCCGCACAGGGCTGTTACAGCCGGTTCTTGTAACGGAGAGAGCCGGATTATTTTTCCGGATGCCTTTACCCTGCAGGTCAGGACATCGCCTCTATTCCCCTGAAAAAACAGACGGTTTACCTTGGGTTCCCTGAGATAAAATTCATCGTATTCCTTCTGCATCTTTTTCAATATATCCGGCCTGGTTCCTGCCAGATTTACGGTTTCTGCGGGATCAGTCCGCAGGTCATATAATTCTTCCTTTACTTCCGCTTCAGATTTACCATCGGCATTTTTCCAGATTTGCGCAAAACCATCTTTCCACCGGATATATTTGTATTGTCCATCCCTGATCGCTTTTCCCTGGGCGTTTTCTGCGGCAACAATTTTATCCGGGATTTCGTCTTTCATGAGCCGGCTGATATTTCTGCTGTTCATGTCCTGAGGCGGTTTTATGCCGGCTAATTCCAGCAAAAACGGCATTGTGTCGACAGAACTTACCTGACCTGCTATTTTACGGTTATGTTCCGCATTCGGCATGGCCGGGTAAGATATAATAAACGGCACCCGCATTTCATCATCATAAAACCCGGCTCCGCTGTCCAGAACCTGTTCTCCGTGCAGCCGCTGACAATGCAGAACACTGACCGGTTTCCCGTGGTCAGCGGAAAAAACAATTATGGTGTTTTCCCTGAGCCCCATCCGGTCAACTGCTTCCATAAGCTTGCCGAAATAATCATCCACGTATGACACCTGTGCTTTGTATTTCAGATAATACAGCCGGCGGTCAGGGTCTTTGCTGAAAATTGATTTCGCGACGTTCCTGAGCGGAGGCCTTTCATACGGATGGGTCGTGTCGTAATGAACATAAAGGAAAAATTTCTTGTTTTTGTTTTCCGAAAGCCACCTGACGATTTCCGTTGTAACGTCAATTGAACTGTAATGGTGCCTGCTGAAATCGTGTATTTCAGGAAAACCGATATCAATGCCAACGCCGGTTGCTCCTATCAAAAACATGTTGTTGGAAATCATTGCGCATGTGTAGCCGTTTTCTTCCAGTATTTTCGGCAGGGAAATAATTTTCCGTGCGTAAAACCTGTCGTCTGCCCCCCGGCTCACAAGAAAAACCTGGGGCGCATACAGGAATGAGAGATAACGCCCTGTGAAAAGCGGCATTACAGCCAGCCTGGTTCTTACTCCGGAGCTGAAATAATCCTGAAGCTGCAGGGCATTTGCGGAAAAACTGTCGATGTTGGGCGTCAGACCCAGATTTGAACCGTAACAGCCGAGCATACCTGTGTTAAGGGCATCTCCGATAACATAAATTATATTGTATTCCCCGGCATGTTTGGGTACTGTTGTGTAAATCCTCGGGTTTCCCCAGAATGAATGCCTGAAAGCTGCTGAAGAACCGTCGGACTTTGTGCGGAAAATGACTCTGACTTTTTTTCGGCTGTACGCAGAAAGGTCTATTCTCTGAAAGCGCCATTTTTCCAGCCGGTAAAGGGTTGCAGGTTTTACATACTTTTCCACAATCTTCCTTATGCCTTTCAATTTTTTGAAATGTTTGTCGTCCACAGGCATCATTCTGTCGGAAAAAACTGTTTTTTCCTGTCCGGGCATGCTGATTACGACTTCAAAAACCGCTGCTGCGGAGGGATCTGCCGACAGAAGCGTGTATTCAAATTCAAGCGACGGATTTTCCGGCAAAGGCAGTTCATAGGTAACCGTTGTTGCAGCAGGTGCGTAAACCGCGTCCCTGCTTTGGACCGATGTCTCAATTTCTCCTATTGCAGAAACCTGATATCTGGGATCGCGTTTTTCAACCATGTATCTCTTGAGCGCAAAATACCTGAACCCTGCCAGGTCCCGGTATGCTTCCCTTAATCCCGGAGATTCATATTTTGCTTCTGACAGCCGTTCAGAGAGACGGCAAAAAAGAGATTCTGTATACGGCTCGGGTCTGCTGACCTGCGGACATAAAGCAAGCGGGTCAGGAAGTCTGGACGGTCTGGTGTAGATAAGATAAAACCAGATGATAACCGAAAAAATAATAATAGCCAGCAGTCCTGACATAATTCTGAACCATCTCGTGAAATATTTTCTCATTTTTATGTTTCTTTAAGTTCCAGGATTTTTGTTATTTCTTCCATTACCTGTTTTACAGTTACGCCTTCTATCTTTTCACTTTTATCCCGCAAAAACCTGTGCTTCGGACCCAGGGGATTCCACTGTAAAGGGTCCACAGGACCAAAAACCGCCAGCGTGGGCGTTCCAAAACCTGCAGCAACATGCAGAACGCCTGTATCATTGCAAAGAAAAAGGTTTAACGGCTTGACCAGCGCAGCAAACTGCCTC
>Ga0172362_10000274_pt1 | contig 40725 bp, 34 predicted proteins | sample LakKivs1_kivu2a2_FD_114534 | JGI IMG/M metagenome (GOLD analysis project Ga0172362, IMG submission 114534) | Sediment microbial communities from Lake Kivu, Rwanda - Sediment s1_kivu2a2 | ecosystem: Environmental > Aquatic > Freshwater > Lake > Sediment | place: Rwanda: Western Province, Lake... | reverse complement strand
TCTTTTATTTCCTTTACTTTTCTTAATATTCTATCTGACTCGTTTTCAGGTATTAATTTTACTCTACATTTTTTACAAATTAAAGCAGTCGCTGAAATATCTATCTGTCCATGAGGATTGCTTGGAAAACTAACTGTAACTTTTTCTTCTTTTAAATATTTTCCACATTCAGGGCATTTTATTTTTCTCATACTTTAACCTTTTTTTGTCTTTTTGATTCTTTACATTTCCTTTTTTCATCTATATTAGATTGTCGTGGTGTCCATAAAGACCATGCTTTTGCTTCAAAAAGTGGTTGTAAAACCAAAGTATAAAATTCTTGCCCCTTTTTACCCACGCAAAGAACAACTCTCGAGTCGGCATTTGGTAAAATTTCACCACTTTTTATTATATTTTTTACATCTATCATATTTAGATTTCTTTCTTCCATTCTCTTAAGTGCATGACTACCTTCGTTAGCAAATATATGCCATTTTTTGTAATTTGCTCTCTTTACTCTTTCTACTATATCTATCATCGATGACTACCACCATTATCTCCATCATTAGCTATATTATTTGTATTCCAATCTTTAAATTTTTATATAACAGCGTTATATATACTTGCTCCTAAACTCTTTCGTCTGCTCCTAAAGTCAAAAAATTTCGGTGGTTTAGGAGCAAAGCTGGTGGGGGGAGCATTGCTCCTAAAGTCTTGTTTGCTCCTAAAGTCTAAATTTTGCTCCTAAAGTGCCCAAATTGGTTCAAACAAAAAGGGTCATCACGGCCAGTAGTCCCAGCATCACACAGAACCATCCGAAGTTGATTTTCTCTGCTAGTTTCATCAAAGCCTTGATTGTAAGTAGGCCGAAAATGAAGGACGTGGCTATCGCTATAGCCGAGTAAAGGTCTAACGTAACTTTTCTTAGTAACGCGAGGCCGACTTCCGCTCCCAGCACGGCCGGTATGCTCATCAGGAAGCTTAGGCGGAGCGCTTCTCTTGCTTCATACTTCTGGAAAAGGAGGACTGAGGTCGTCAGACCGGAGCGGCTCAGGCCTGGAAGAACGGAAAAGCCCTGGACCAAACCTAGCGGAATCGAATCACGGACTTTGATTTCTTTTCTGAGGCCTTTTGTTTTTTTACTAAACATCTGTAGTAAGCCCGTTACAATCAAAAACAAACCTATCAGTGCCATTGCAACGTTCAGGGAAAAATTGATTTTGCCAAGGCCTAAAAAAAGTAACGGAGCTCCAATCAGGCCTGCCAGAAGTGTCGATACGATTAGGAAAGAAGTGAGACGGTTGTAACCGAACGTGTCTTTTGGTTTGTAAGAAGGCAGGTTTTTTATTATGCAGAAAACTTCCTTCCTGAAATAGAAGAGCGCGGCCAGAAGCGTCCCCGTGTGGAGCCACAAGGAGAGAAAAACGGACTCGGAGAGCGACTTGCCGAAAAAATTCATTAGCATAAGCGAAGAAATCCCTTCGCTGCTGATGGGAAGCCACTCGGCCACTCCCTGAACGATTCCCAGCAATGCAGGCTCAAGAAAGTTCATGTGATTTTCACAATCCCCAAGTATATCACGACTGCGGTGAGAAACAGGTTCATTATTATCAGAATTATTATGGACTTATTGTAAAGCTCCTCCTTTTTCTTGAGGTGAAGAACCATTTCATAAATCTTGTTCTGGTCTTTCGGAAGCTCCTCCTTTTTCAGAGAGACTTTTCCGGTTTCCTCGAACTCGGAAAGAGGTTCCAGATTTTCAAGGTTTACGTCCCCTAACTCTTCGATTTTTTCTTTCTTGAATAGCATAAATATATTTCTACCTTTGTCTTATAAATTTTTGAAAACCTACTTAAGCATGGGAATACAATAAAATTTGGGTGTTATTTTGGAGATAAACAAGAGGCTTCCCTTCAACCAGAAGAATTTGGACGAGTTTCTGGACGGGGGAATAGAACACAAATCGCTGACGAACCTGTACGGCCCTCCGGGCTCTGGAAAGACGAACTTGGCCATCATAGCGTCGGTTTCCTGCCTGAACAGCGGGAAAAAGGTCGTTTACATAGACACGGAAGGGGGCTTCAGTGCGGAAAGGCTTTCCCAGATTTCAAAGGATTTCGAAAACGTCTCGAAAAAAATAATTCTTATGGAGCCTAAGTCCTTCGATGAGCAGGAGAAGGCAATAAAAAACCTGGAAAAAATTTCAGATGATGTGGGTTTGATAGTTCTGGATTCCCTGGTCAACCTTTACAGGCTGGAACTGGACAACGAGAATTTCCAGAAAGTTAACAAAAGGCTTGCAAATCAGCTTGCTTTGTTGTCAAAAATTTCCAGGGAAAGGGACATTCCAATCCTGATAACAAACCAGGTTTATTCTGATTTTGAAAAAAACAACATAGAACCTGTTTCCCGCGACATAACCAAGTACTGGTCCAAGTGCATGATAGAACTTCTAAAGCTGGAAAACGGAAGAAGGGTGGCCATACTTAGAAAACACAGGTCCATCCCCGAAGGAAGGGAGATTCACTTCCAGATAACCCAGGATGGAATAATCCCTGCGGAAAAGAAATTCAAGCTTTTCTAGACGTAATCAACCGGTTTTTTGTTCTCCCATTTCTTATGGATTATGTAGGCGACTTCCAGCGTGGTAAGCGCATGATAAACCGGTTTTTCATCCTTGCAAGTTTCATCTCTCATTCCCACACCTCATTTCGTTCACGGCTAAAAAATAGCTACAGTCCCACCACTTTCCGTTGCAGGCCCTGCCGTTGGAGCACCCGTTGGAGTAAAGCCTGCAATTTTCCTTGCTCATTCAAACACCTCCTTGCTTTTATTTTGAAAATAATTTTCCAGCTCGTAGCAAAAACCTTGTTTAGCTTCTTTGACAAAATTCTTTTTTGATTTGTGGAAAAGTACTCCAGAGCCAAGCTGGACTCCGTTGGCCCCGGCTTTCAAGAATTCAGCCACGTCTCTTCTATCAACAACGCCACCGCAGCCGAATATTATTTTGTCAGTAAGTTTCCTTGTCCTGTAAACCTGCCCTACGGCCAGAGGTTTAATAGCCGGTCCAGAGAGCCCGCCCAATCTATTTGAAATCCCGAAATCCTTTCCTATCATCATGGCCTTTCCGACGGAGTTTATGTTCGTATAGAAATCTGCGTTTGAAACGTCCACGCATTTCTTCAACATTTCATCCGTGGGGTAGTAAGGCATCTTCAGCCCGAAAGGTTTTCCGCAATTTTTCAAGATTGAGCACATCACTTCAAGAATTTCGAAGTCATAACCTATGGAAGAACCCAAACCTTTGGCATGAGGGCATGATATGTTATATTCAAGAGCATCAGCGTATTTAAGACAATTCACCATTCTGATTAATTCCTTTTTATCTCCGGTCGTGAAAGAAGCTATGATGAAAACCTCGGGATGCTTTTTCTTCATTTTCTTGGCTCTTTCCCCCATTTTTTCATAGCCTGGATTCGGAAGACCCATCGCCTGAACCAGTCTTTCCTTTTCAATTGCTACGTTCGGTGGTTCGTAACCGTCTCTGGGCTCGTATGTTGCGGTTTTCAGAACAATCCCGTCTACGCCGGCTCCAATCCAGTCCTCTAAAGATTTTATAGACGAAGAAAAAATGCCGGAAGAATTTGTTATTTTTATTTCTTGGAGTTTCGTTTTAACCCACAATCAGTGTGGAAAGACCTGAATATAAGGATTTCTATGCGGGAACACAAAAATTTATATTGAAGAAAAAACATAAAACTACAAGGTGTTCTCTTTTTTGTCGTTGTGGTTAGTCCAACTAGCCTTGCTCGGGCACTTCGGGTCTATGCACATGGTGAAAGGTCTCTTGCCTTTTCTTATTACCTTTATCACGGGAAGGCCGCATTCCTTGCACTTACCCTCGGCTTCTATTTTTCCATTCTGCGGAAGCGGGAAAGAAACTCTGCATCCGTCCTTGTATCCTTCGCAGCCGACGAATTTCTTTTTCGTGGCTCTTGAGATTATTATGCGCAGGTTTTTACCGCATTTCGGGCAAACGCCCAGAATGTAGGAGTTGTTCCTCGTTTTGAACAAGGCTTCCTGGAGCTCCAGCCCTATTTTCTCCTCGTTCTTCTGGAATTCATTCAGAATCTTGCCTAAGGTTTTCTTGGCATCTTCTATGACCTTTTCTTTTTCATATTTTCCTCTTTCCACGTCCTCCATTTCCTTTTCAAATTTTCTCGTTAGCTTCTCTGAAAGCATTTCGGGACAGTATTTTTCCAAGGTGTTAACCACGGCAAAGCCCAGTTCCGTGACCTCTATCTTGCTATCCTTTATGTAACCCCTATCATACAGGGTCTGAATGATTTGGGCCCTCGTGGCCTTCGTCCCCAAGTTAAGTTTTTCCAGTTCTTTTACCAATGAAGCTTGGTTGTACCTACTAGGCGGCTGCGTCTCCTTCCCGAGGAGCAATATTTTCAGCACGTCCAGGACGTCTCCTTTCTTCAGTTCAGGAAGCGTTTGCTCTTCATAGTTCACGTATTTCTCGTAAAACTCTATCCAATTCTTTTCTATAGTTCTCCTACCCTTGGCTAAAAATTCCTCTTTGTTTATGTCAAAGGTGATGTCTATGGTTTCCCTTAATGCAGGCTCGCCGAAAACCGCCAAAAACCTTCTTACAATCAGGTCGTAAAGCTTGGTTTCATACTTGTTCAGGGTTTTCGGGTATTCGCCTGTTGGGAATATAGAAGGATGTGCAGGGTCTTCCTTTTTGCCTTCATTCGGTTTCAGCTTCCCCTTCAAGACAATTTCAACGAGATTTTTGTATTCTTTCTGTTGTCCTATTTTTTCCAGTATGTTCACGTATCCTATCCTTGCGGGAAGCTTCTGGCTCGAAGTTCTGGGATAGGAAATCAGACCTGATTCGTAGAGACTCTGCGCTATGTCAAGAGTTTGGATGGGATTGAAACCGAAGGCTGCGTAAGCCTCGGTCTGGAGAGTCGTCAGGTCGAAAGGAGTTGGAGGATTCTGCTTGTATTTCCTTTTGCTTATGTCAGAGACGACAGCCTCTTTTCCTTCACATTTGTTTTTTATTTCCTCGGCTTTGTTCTTGTCCCAGAATTTCCCTTCCTTGTGTTTTGCTACTATCGTTTCCCCTTTCTTCGTTTTCAGTTCGGCTTCCAGTTCCCAATAAGGTTGCGAAACGAATTTTCTTATTTCCTCTTCCCTTTTGGAAAGTATTTTTAGAGTAGGTCCCTGAACCCTTCCTGTGCTCATGACCTTGAAATAGTCCGTGGCTTTCTTTATGGAAAGTGTTAGAGCACGAGAAGCGTTTATGCCGTAAAGCCAGTCCAGCTTGTGCCTAACTATACCAGCCTCTATCTGAGGGTAGTCCAGTTCGTCCGAGGCATTTTCAAAGGATTCCTTCAGTTCGGAAGAAGTGAGAGTGGAGAATTTCATTCTCTTTGCCCTTTCAGTCAGGCAAATGAATCTGAGAATATTGAAACCTATGACAGAGCCTTCCGAGTCGTAGTCCGTGGCCACGATGAACCTGTCAGCCTCGCCGCTAAGCTTTTTGAAATTATGGAAGTAAACTTTTGAAAAGGCGGCTTCCTTGCTGGCCTCGTAGGTTGGTACCCACTCGGTCTCAAAAATTGGATAAGTCCACTGGCCGTCCCCCTTCTGCTTCAGCGTAAAAAGATGGCCTACGGCAGGCACGACCAAAGTTTTTTCCTTTTTTACAGTTATTTCGAACCAAACAGCCTTTCCGCTACTGCCTTTTTTTACGGAGCCGTCTGCGAGGGCCGAGGCTATCCTCTCGGCTGCCTTCGGTTTTTCTGAAATTATGAGGGTCGTCATATATAACACTTCAGGTGTTAATAGAAAAAGAATTAACTTATTTAAAAGTTTTGCTTCAGGGCTTTATCATTCTTTTTCCGTTCATATAGGGTTGTAATACTTCAGGAATCCTCACGGAGCCGTCTTTCTGCTGGCATTGTTCTAGAATCGCAATCATGGTTCTTGACGTGGCGATAGCCGTGTTGTTCAGTATGTGCACGTAACCTTTAGGCGGAGCCCCTTCTTTTTCCCTGTACTTGATGCCCAAACGACGAGCCTGATAGTCAGTGCAGTTTGAATTTGAGCCAACTTCCCTGTATTTTCCGTCGGCCATCCATGCTTCTATGTCATATTTCTTCGAAGCCTTCGTTCCTATGTCGCCAGCACAAACGTTCACAACGCGGTAATGCAGGTCCAGCTTCTGGTAAAGTTCTTCCGAATTCTTCTGCAATTCCTCCAGAAACTCGTAGGATTCTTCAGGCAAACAAATCACGAACTGCTCCACCTTGTTGAACTGGTGCATTCTGAACAGACCTTTCGCGTATTTTCCATGCGTTCCCACTTCCTTTCTGAAACAGGATGATAGGCCGACCAGCTTTAGAGGCAATTCGTCTTTTCTGAAAACTTTATCCATGAACATTCCCCCCAGAGGATATTCGGCTGTCGGTATGAGGTAAAGTTCCTCCCCTTCAATCTTGTAGCTCGCTTCAGCGAAATCAGTGGGGTCTCCTATCATGGCTTCATAAGTTTTCCTGTTTACCATGAACGGCGTTTCAATGAAAACGTAACCCCTTTTCATGAGGAAATCTATCGCAAATCTTTGCAGAGCCATGTCCAAAAGGGCTATGTCGTCCTTAAGATAAGTGAAAAGATTGCCTGAAGCCTTTGCTCCGGATTCAAAGTCTATCATTTCCTTTCCGACTTCCAAATGGCTTTTCGGCGTAAAGTCAAACTTCGGAGAATTGCCCCATTTCCTTATTTCTACATTTTCGGTTTCGTCCTTTCCCGGAGGGACTGAGTCATGAATAAGGTTCGGGATTTTCATGAGCATGAGGTCGCAGGCTTCCCTTAGCTTGGCCATCTTTTCCTCGTTTTTCTTTATCTTACCAGGAATGTCTTTCACTTTCTTCATTTCCTTGAGAGCCTTCTTGCCTTTTGATTTTAACTCTCCAATTTTCTTGCTCAGGACGTTCCTCTCATGCTGCAGTTCCTGATTTTTAGTTTTGAGACTTCTCCATTCCTCGTCTTTTTTGAGGAGTTCGTCCAGCATTTTCAAATATTCAGGATTGTTCCTTCTTTTCAGGTTCTTGCGAACCGTTTCAGTCTCGTTCCTTATGAGGTTTATGTCTAACATTTTTTCACCGTAGTGGAAAAATTTGAAAATTTATTTTCTAACATTTTTTCACCTTGTGATTTCCATTTTCTTAACCTGTTCAAGCAGTTCCGCGGCCTTCTTGTTTTTCTCAAAATATTTTCTTACTGGTTCCAGGGTTTTGTTTATGTAAAAAGCAACGGCTTTCTTCAGGTCCAGCGGATGTAAAAAACCTTTTTTGTAAGTTTCTTCCAGTTCCTGATAGTTTTCAAATTCCAAATCCCCGCCGAATTTTTCAGACCTTTCTATTTTCATTTTATCGAATTTCTGGAATATTATGTGTTTGCAGTATTCCAGTATGGGGTTGTCCTGAATCTGTTTCTCGGGGCAGTATGCTTTGTCTATTTTTTTATTTATCTCTTCTTCTGAGTCCGTCATGAATATGGCGGAATCGGGCTTGGACTTGGACATTTTCATTTCAACGGTCCTTTCTATGGCGTCCTTTGTTTCAGGAGGCTTGTTCAGCCCCATAAGCATCAAGTGAGAAACCACCACAGGCTTCCAGAAGCCGATTTTGTCCCCGATTTCCCTTGCTAGGACGTTGACCTTTCTCTGGTCCATCCCCAGCTGCGCTATGTCAGCCTTCAGGTAGAAAATATCGGCAGCCTGCATGCAAGGATAAAGAATTTGAGCAGCGGAAAGCGATTCGCTTTCGCTCCTTCCCATTATCTGCGCGCACCTCTTCATCCTTTTCACGGTGTTATTCCTAGCCACGGTCATCACGATTTTCCAGTAATTCCTATCTGAAACGATGTCGTTTGACCAGACGAACTCCACGTTTTCCGTTTCAAGCCCGCACGCTTTCCATACCTCTATGAAGTATTTACCAACAGTCTGTATGTTTTCCAGATTTCCGTTCATTTTGTCATTGGCCCATGCATGCCAGTCCGCCACCAGCATTTTGAATTTGCATCCGGCCTTCGTCATCTTGTTTATGTTTATTGCACGAAGAATTCCCTGCGCCAGATGCATCTTGCCGGAAGGCTCGAATCCGTCGTAAGCAACGGGACGCTTCTTTTCTGCAAGCAATTTTAAAAGGTCTTCTTCCGTTATTATTTCATGGCCTACCTCTTTTATCAGATTTAATCTTCTATCTAAATCAGACGATTGAAATGTAACCATACGAACACCCTATAGAAATAATTAAAAGCTCAATAAAATAAATAGACTACGAGGCCGCTCAGGAGCTTCGGGTCGAACCACGTGGACTTGGGGGGCATATCCCTCTTGGCGTCGGCCACATTTTCCACGTCTCTCACGCTCGTGGGGTACAGGCTGAAAATGAGGGCGTTGCCCTCTTTTGCGTAAGTTTCTAGGTTTTTCATACCTCCCACGAAAAATATGTTGGGATCCTTCCTCGGGTCTTTTATGTTTAAGATAGGCCCTAGTATTTTTTCCTGGAGTATGGATGAGTCCAGAGATTCCACGGTATCTTTAGAAATTTCCTTCGGTATAAGCTTGTACCACTTTTCATGGAACATGCATATCTCGTTTTTCTTGGGTCTTGAATCGTCGGCTATTATTTTGAATTTTTTGTCAACTTCCCTCAGAAATTCATCAAAATTCATGGGAAGTTTCCTTATAATTCTGTTATAAGGAAGTATGCGGATTTCGTCATCGTTAGCCACGTAAGCAAGAATATAGCTCCAGTTACCTTCCCCTTTCTTTTCTTCCATCTTTTTCATGTTTTGATACGAAGCTTCCATCCTGTGGTGTCCATCAGCGATGTAAAGTTCAATCGAATCAAAAATCTTAATTATTTTTTTCTCAAATCTGTTCGGTATTTTCCAAAGCTTGTTTCTCCATCCGTATTTTTCAAAATCCAGAATTGTCTCAGTCTTTTCCGTTTCATCAAAGATTTTTTTCAGTTCCTTGTTTGATTTCAGAATGAGCCACACAAGTTCCGTGTCAGCTTCTGTTGTCTGTATATGTTTTATCCTGTCCTGAAGAGGTTTCTCCCTCGTCTTTTCATGCTTTTTTATTCTCCCTTCCTCGTAGTCTTTTAGGCCGAATCCACCTATCAAGCCTCTCTGGCTCCAGGAGTAGTTACTCTGCTTGTATAGATAGAACGATGAGTCCTGCTTGGTAAAAACACCCTTTTGAATGAATTCCATCAGTGCCTTTTTGGCCCTTTCATGCTTTTTATCCTCTTCTCCGAGAGGAAGAATGACATGGACATAGCTTTTCGGGTTTTTTCTTAAAATCTCCTGTTCTTTTTCCTCTATTATGTCATAAGGGTTCGTAGTAACTTCTTCAGGCTTTAACGGAATATATGTTTTTAACGGAATTGCTTTGACCATAGTGTTATTTTTCCTGTTAAATTTATAAAACTTTGTGGTAAGGATGAGTTATATAAATGAGACTTACAAAAAAGAGAATATGAATCTAAAATTCCTTGGCGGAGCAAGAGAGGTGGGAAGGTCAGGAGTACTTTTGGAAACGGACCAGGAGAAGATAGTTTTTGACTATGGTATAAAAATAATAAGCCAGGCGGAAGGACCACTTCAGGAGCCAAAAATACCTTTGAAGCCAAATCTGGACATAGACTGCGTGCTTCTTTCCCATGCCCACATGGATCATTCTGGCTTCGTCCCAAACCTTTATCACAGGGGATACAACGGCCCCACTTACACGACTGCAACAACGCTTGACCTTGCAAGGATTCTTCTGAACGACAGCATAAAGCTGGCTGACATAAGAAAACATGAAAAACATTTTTTCAAGAAAGACCTTACAAAGATGGAAAAAAACGAATACAGGATAACCTATGGCCAGCAGTTTTACGTGGGAAAAACGTCCGTGGGGATTTACGACGCGGGCCATATACCCGGTTCCATCAGCTTTCATCTGGACACTGGAAAAAAATCCGTGGTTTATTCGGGCGACATGAATACAAAGGACACGGAGCTTCTCAGAGGTCTGGAACCGATAAGGGAGAAAACCGATGTCTTGATAATGGAATCAACCTACGGGGAAAGAGAACACCCGGACAGGGAAATGCAGGAAAAGCTGCTTGTTGAAAAGGTAAGGAGAACTTTGGATTCAAACGGGATAGCGATGTTGCCCTGTTTTGCGGTAGGAAGAGCACAGGAAGTTCTTCTTATCCTGGAAAAATACGGACTCGACAAACAGAAAATTTGTTTGGATGGCATGGCCGTTGATGCGACCAAAATAATTTTGAAATACCCCGAGCTCATAAAGCAGCCAAAGAGGCTGAAAAAAATTTACAACGACGTTTTCAAGGTTTACAATAACACCCAGAGAAAAAAGGTAACGGAAGAGCCTTGCATAGTGGTCACTACATCCGGCATGGTCAATGGCGGGCCGATAGCCTATTACTTGGAAAAACTTTACGGAAGAAAGGAGTGTTCTCTCATTCTCACCGGCTTCCAGGTTCCGGATTCTACAGGCTATACACTTATGAAGACGGGAAAATATGTCACGGAAGAAAACAGTTTCAAAGTAAAATGTGGTATAGATTTCATAGATCTCAGTGCCCATTCAGGAAGAAGTGAGCTGTTTGATTACGTCAAGATGATAGACCCGGAAAAGGTTTTTGTCATTCACGGGGATTCGTGCGAAAGGTTTGCAAGGGAACTCAAGGAGCAGGGATACTATGCTTACGCCCCCCAGAACGGTGAAACCTGCAAGGTGTGAAAATGCGGAAAGAATTGAAAATCCTGCTTTTTGCATCGGCTTTATTTACAATTTCAGGCGGACTCTTGGGGCCCATATATGCCGTTTTTGTTGAGCAAATCGGCGGAGATTTGCTGACGGCTGGCGGTTCCTACTCGGCTTTTGCAATATCCATGGGTGCTATAATATTCTTCATAAGCAGATGGGAAGACCACGTAAAACATCAAGAAAAAATGGTTATCATCGGCCTGACTTTAAGTTCTCTGGGTTTCTTCGGCTATCTTCTGGTCCAAAGTCCCATCCATTTGTTCATAATACAGGCAATTCTAGGCATAGGAGGGGCCGTTTGGATTCCTGCATCCGACAGCATTTACTCAAAAAATCTTGACAAAGGAAAATTCGCCTCGGAGTGGGGCCTCTGGGATTCAATTTACTGGATTTCCATGGGATTGTCTGCCTCAATAGGAGGTTTTCTTGCCAACATTTACGGTTTCAGATTTTTATTTGCGGTCATGTTCTTCGTTTCGTTGGCAGGACTGATTACTTCAGTTTTTCTGATTTACAAAAAGAAGTGATGGCATGATAGAAATAGACGGCTCTTACTTGGAAGGTGGCGGACAGATTCTCAGGACAGCCATAGCCCTTTCTGCCGTTACAAAAAAGCCTTGCAGAATTTTCAATATAAGAAAAGGCAGACCCACCACAGGTCTGAAACCCCAGCATCTCAAAGCAATAGAAGCGGTGGCACAAATCTGCAACGGGAAAGTAAAGGGAAATAGTATAGGCTCCCAAGAAATAGAATTTTATCCAGGAGAGGTAAAAGGAGGCAAGTTTAACGTGGACATAGGAACCGCGGGTTCCATAACACTTTTGCTTCACGCTCTGATTCCTCCGCTAATCCATGCGGAACGGGAGACAGAAATAGAATTGACAGGAGGGACAAACGTCCTTTGGAGCCCCACTACGGATTTTTTCAGGCATGTGTTCTGCAATTTTATTGACAAAATGGGCGTCAACATAAAGGTGGATGTAAAAAAACACGGCTTCTATCCGCGCGGAGGCGGAAAAATCTTAGCCAGAATTCAACCAAATAAAAATTTAAAGGTCATCAATCTTCTAGATAGAGGTGAATTTGAAAGAATAGATGCTTGGTCAATCTCTTCTAGGGACTTGAAGGAAAAGAGGGTTGCAGAGAGGCAACTGAGTGCCTTTAGGGAAATTCTTAACGAGGAAGGACACGAACACATAGCTTACGTTGATGCGCTTTCAACAGGCACTTCCATCCACGCTCACGTTCACTACGGAAATACGAAATTGGGGGCTGATGTTTTGGGGGAAAAAGGAAAACTGGCCGAAGAAATCGGAAAGGAATGCGCCCTTCTTCTGAAAGAACAGATGGACAGCGGGGCCTGCTTGGACAAATGGATGGCTGACCAGATACTTCCCTACATGGCGATGGCGGGCGGGGGAAGCGTATGCGTGGCAGAAATCACGGACCACTGCAGGTCTAACATGTGGGTAATCGAGAAATTCCTGCCTGTAAAATTCGAAATAAATGGAAATGTCATTTCTTGTAAATGATAGGAGAAAAATAAGCGATTCAAGCCTTTTTGACAATTTTCTTTATCCTGTGTATGGGAATTTGCGTTCCTTCTTTCAGAAACAAAAATCGTTCTTTCAAAGCCAGAATTTCTTCGCCTCGTATAACCCTTTCATCGTTCGGAACTCCGCGATGAATTATAACAAAATCGTAATTTTTGATTTGATTGGTCCATATAAGCTTGTTTATCCTTTCAACCAGTTGGGATTTCAAAGAATCACTTTATGCCTGCCAGAGCATTTTTTATGGCATCCTTGGCGTATATGTTTCTTTTTGATGCCGGCGCCCCGTGTCCGGGGAGAAGAATTTCTATGTTGCCGAGTTTCTTTATCTTTTTTAGTGATTCATTCAGTTCTTTTTCACTTCCCCCTTCCAAGTCCGTCCTTCCAAATCCGTCAAGAAACAGAGTGTCTCCACTTATCAGAATCTTGTTTTTCTCGTCCCAGAGGCTTATACCTCCCGGAGTGTGACCCGGGGTGTGAATGACTTTGAAGTTGTATTTGCCTGTTTTGAAAATATCGCCTTCTTTAATGATTTTGTCAGCTTTGGTTGATTCATATTCCGTCTCAAAATGTTCTACCTGAATTCCCTTTCCGTTTTCAAAAGCTTCCTTGTCTTTTTCATGAATGAATATTTTTGCCCCGGTGATTTTTTTCCATTCATTTGCCCCGCCGCAGTGGTCGAAATGGGCGTGGGTGATTATTATGGTCTTTATTTTCTTGGGGTCTATGAAGTATTCCTCCATCTGGCCAAGCGTTTCTTCTATGAAGAATCCGCTGCCGCAGTCCACCAGAATTTCATTGTTTATGCAAAACATGTTGGAGTCGGCTTCAGCCCCGTCCAAAAGGAATATGTCTTCACTCAACTTCATTTTATTCACCCAATTAAAAGAAGAATCTTCATTCTTTAAAAAGGTTTCACAAAAAGCTTTTAAATTCATATTAGAGTTTTTTATAAAGTTTTTTGTACGTTTCCAGGCCTATCCCTACAACTTCCCTTATCTCCTTTTCCTGGTTTTTCATACCGGGTCTGACGTCCATGAGTTCCTTTACGACCTTGTCACATTCTTTTTTCACAAATTCCGGGATTTTGAAAGGCTCTTTATTTACGTATGGATATTTCAGAATGAAAGGAATCCACATGGTCTTGTAGCCGATATAAATTATCATAACGTTGGCAAGATTCTGCCTGTTGACTTTTATAGACTTCTTTTCGGGCAGGGAGTCTATTTTCCTCTGTGCTAAAATTTCTCTTTCAAAACCGTTTTCTAGGAGTATCGTGTCAACTATTATATCCTTCATGCAAAGTATCAGGAAAGTCACCAGTTTTATGAGGTCAGAAAGGACTTCTTCATAGTTCTCCCCTATTTTTTCAAGTGTTCTTATTATCAAAGGCCATTGTTTTCTTCCAACCTGAGATATCCTAGGCTCTATGCCCCTCGATTTGACTATCGTGTGCATGAATTCATGGGCTAGTAACCCCGTTGCGTATTTCCTGTTCCTTATGTAAGGGTCATTTACGTTTATCATTATCTTGACGCGGCTTCCCTCGTTTATGGAAAAGGATGAAACGCTCTCAGAAAGCCAGTATTCCATCTTGTCATATCTTCTCCCGTGGTACATTCTTTCGGGATTCGCCATGCTGAGAAAAGCCCTTTTCGGATTTTCCGTGAAAAAGAACAAAACTTCTCTGAATTTAGGTCTGCCCATTCTTCCAATGATACTATCAACCAAAGGATAAAGTTCTCTTTTTACAAAGCCCTTCTTGCTGTCAGTTTTTTTCAGAACCTTCATAACAACCAATATTTTTTAGGTTTTTCATCAGCGAGCATTTTTTCATATATTTCCAAGAAATCTTTTAGTCCTGTATGTGTCCCGCCCAGACTGACAATGAAGTCAGAAACCATGGTTTTATTGTCGAGAACCGACTTTATTTCCGGAAAAACTATGCCCCCGTAGCCTGGAGCCACATTGTTATCTATCACTGCAACTTTCTTCACGTTTTCCAGAGCCTTCCTTACGTCCTCTTCCGGGAATGGCCTGTAAGTTCTTAACCTTAATAGCCCAACTTTTTTTCCTTTTTCCCTTAATTTGTTAACAGTTTCCTTGACCGTGGTGGATATGGCCCCGGTTGTCACGAAAGCGAAATCTGCGTCTTTCATCTCATAATTTTCAACAAGGTCGTATTCCCTCCTGAAATATTTATGGAATTCCTTTCCTATCTCCCTTATTTTTTCCTTTGCATTCAACTGGGCCTTGTGCTGCTGGGCCTTGAATTCCATGTAATTTCTACCCATCGCAGAAACTCCCTGGCACATTGGTTTGTTGGGGTCCAAGACGACGTGAGGTTTGTAACGGGGCAGAAACTTCTCAACTTCAAACTTGTCCGGTATCTCAACAGGCTCTCGTGTGTAAGAATGAATGAAACCTTCCATGTTCACTATTGCAGGAAGCATCACATCTTCGTTTTCACAAATTTTGTAAGCCTGAATAATCATGTCGAGAACTTCCTGATTGTTCTGGGAAAAGAATATCAGCCAGCCGCTGTCCCTCATGGCCAGGATATCGTTTTGGTCTGTCCAAAGGGTCACTGGCGCGGAAAGACCGCGGGAGACGTTGACCATCACTATGGGAAGCCTCATACCCGAGGCTATGTACATGACTTCATGCATGTATAAGGTTCCCTGAGAGCTGGAGGCCGTGAAAGTCCTCACACCGGAGGCCTGCGCCCCGATGCAGGCGGACATAGCGGAATGCTCCCCTTCCACGTCCACGAATTCCCCTTTCCACTCTCCGTTGGCCTTCCACTCGGCCAGTTTTTCTATAAGCTCTGTCTGAGGAGTAATTGGAAAATTAGGAACAACCTTTACGTCGCAAAGGCGCGCAGCCCATGCAGCCGCAGTGTTTCCGTCCATCAGAGTTTTTTTCATTTTTTACTCTCCTCCTTTTCCAATATTACAGGTCCCCTGTAACCGCATTTTTTGCATTCATAAATCATGCCTAGATTCCCACCGAGCCACAGATAAATATCATAGCTTTTGCACTTTGGGCACATCTTTGCCATGAAAATTCCTCTCCATCACAATGGCTTTAACGGGGCAGTTTTTGGCGCAGACGCCACAGCCCTTGCATATTTCATAATCAAAAAACGGTTTGCCTTCCTTGTCCAGGTGAATAGCATTCTCCGGGCAAAGCTGCCAGCAGAGCCTGCATTTTATACATTTTTCAGTTCTGATGGGCTTGAAAATTCTCCAGTCTCCGGTCTTGTGCGTTTTGGCTGTTTCAGCCCTTATAATTGGAATGCCTTCAACTCCTTTGTACTTTATCTGGTTTTCCTCAATCATAATCTCATCTGGTTGTAACAAATCTCAACGGCTTTGTTGTTTTTCTCCACAAGGTCTTCCTTGTTTTCGTCCTTCAGTTCTATTTGAACGGCTTTTTTCAGGGTTTCAATCGGAATTTTTTTGAATATCTTTACAAAGGCCCCCAGTATGGCTGTGTTAGGTATAGGCGCTCCCAAAGTATCCAATGCTATTTTCGTGGCGTCTATGGTGTAGATTTTTTGTTTTATTTTCGGGGAAAAATGTCCCGGATATTTGGATGTGTTTATCAATACGAAACCGTCTTTGCTCAGGCCTTCCATTATTTCATTCACATCCAACGTGTCGTCTACGCATATCACGAAATCAGGGTCAAAGATATAGTCCCTTTCCAGAATCTCCTTTTTATCAATTCTTACAAACGAGGTCATAGGAGCTCCTCTCCTCTCTGCCCCGTAAACAGCAAAGCTTTGAACCTGATAGCCGGATAGAAAAGCAGCTCTTCCCAGAATGTGCGCGGCCAGTTTTATTCCTTGGCCACCCCTGCCGTGAAGTCTTATCTTGTACATCTACTTCGCCACTCTGCTATAGCTTTTAGTTGTGCTATAGTAGCCTCCAGTTATTTTATTGATTATGTCACGGATAATTTTTTCCAATTTTTCCGGATGGTTTACGGATTCCAGCCAAAAACTTTCTTCTCCCGTGTCTATCTCTATGTCCCCTATTTTTAACAGCCTTTCGTACCACATGTTGTGCAAAGATATTTTTTCAATCATCTGATAGGGAATATAGTCGGTGAATTTGTTTATTATGCCTCTTTCCTTTATCACTCTTGTTTCTGTTAAGTAATATTTTATCAAAATTCTTTTAATTTCGCTTATCAGAATGAAAACAAGTCCGATTCCAAAAAGAAAGAACGACAGGTAAGAGGAAAAACTTGTCAAAAAGGGAAAAAAGGAATTCATCAGACCAATAAAAGAGAACAACCCGAGGATTAGGAACAAAATTCCGAAAAAATAATAATGAAGGAATACTTTTCTAGACTTTCTTCCCTCCCAAAAAATTTTTTCTTCCATCAATTCACCCTTACATCAACCGCCCACGCGCCTTTTTCCGAGCAAATGAGCGGGTTTATGTCCAGTTCCCTTATTTTTTCCCTCACCATCATTTTAGAAGCCTTGATGAGGGTTTTTTTCAGTTCATTCAGGTCGTATTTTTTCCCCCTATAACCTTTCAATATTTTATAAACTTCAGTTTCCTCGACCATTTCTTTGGCGTCCTTTCTGGAAATGGGGCATATTCTGAAGTTCACGTCTTTCAAGATCTCAACAAAAATTCCGCCAGTGCCGAAGCTGATACAGGGGCCGAATTGTGCGTCTCGTATACCTCCGACTATTGTTTCTACCCCCTTAACCTGTTTTTGGACGAGAACGCCTCCTTCTGGTTTCAGTCTCATAATTTTTCCGAAAGTTTCCTTCAAATCTTCTTTTCTCAAGTCAGTAAAGACCCCGCCTACTTCCGTCTTGTGGGAAATTCTGGAAGAACAAACTTTCATGACGATGGGATAGCCGATTCTGTCGGCGAATTTTTCAGCTTCTTTGCAGGTTTTCACGATTTTATATTCAGGGACGGCTATTCCGTAGGTTTTTGCAAGCTTTATGCTTTCTTCAGGGCTCAGCATAGTTATATTTACTCAAAGAGTTTATATAATATTTCTTGGCTATAATCAGAAATTGATTTATTACTCGGTTTATTCCAAGTTTTGAATCAATGTTTAAGATTTTTTATTTGCATATTTATAAGCCAAATACAAGGGTTCTGGAAGTTTATGCTTTTTGATGCAGTTTTTAACTATTTTCAAAGAAGTCTCTAGGGAAACTTTATGTCCAGGAGATATGTAAATGTTTTTCAATTTCCAACCAACATGTCTGCCTTCATAAATTATCTTTTTTTCTTTTATCTCTCCGCAAAGTAGCCTTTCTGTTATTCCAATTGAAGGTTTGTCAAGTATTAAGCCTATATGAGAAGCCATACCAAAGAATCTGGGATGGCAAATACCCGAGCCTTTAATCAAAATTAGGTCTGGTTTCTTTTTAAGATTTTTATAAGCCAAAATTATTGAAGGACCTTCCCTGTAAGCCAATAAGCCGCTTATATAAGGAAAATCTGTCCTAATTTCTGAGCAACTTTTCTCAATAAACCCAATTTCAGGGTAAGAGCAGCTCACGAAACAAGAAACCACTTTATTTTTTGAAAAAACTTGGCTGACTCCACCAACATTTTCTATATTTTTAAATCTATCTTCAAGAACAACCCTTTCAGAAAGTCTAATTTGCTTCAAAATTAAGTCATTCATTCTTCTGCTACTTCTTCAGTTTCCTTAATTGACGGTGGAGTTATATGCTTTACTATAACGATATCATCAACGGACTGGACCATCTGGTATGGCACGATAATTCCTTTCTTTCCGCCAACCATTTCCGCCAAATAGGAGCCTTTTGCAGCTTCCACTACCAAGGACCTTACCCTGAACTTCTCCAAATTCACCTTTACGTCTCCAACTTTTCCACAATAAGTCCCTTTGGTCGTAAAAACGTCTTTTCCAAACACCTCAGAAAGATTTTTCACATTTATTGGCATATTAATCCCCCTTTTTTATTAAACTACTTACTTTTAATATTTATAAACTACATCTATTTAAAGGTTTAAACGATGCTGAGGTGGCCGAGTGGTTTAAGGCGCTAGCCTGCTATTTTGCAGCTTGCGGAAAGCTAGTGAGGATTTTCCTCACATGGGTTCAAAAACAAATCCTTTTTCAAAAAAAGGCTTTGTATTCCCAAAAATTTGGGACTCTGGTCCCAAAACTTGAAACTTTAGTTTCAAGAACTTGAAAATGCTACGCATTTTCCAAGAAAAATGGAAAGAAATTCCCATCCTCAGCGCCACTTAAAAATGCGTTTCAACGCAGTTTAAATATACGAATAAAGATAAAAAATATACCAAACGGGCCGGTGGTCTAGCGGTTAAGCTTTTAGAAAAAGCTTAAGCAAAACTGAAACTTAAAAGTTCCGCAAATGACGCTGCCCTTACAAGAGCCCTTTTAGAAAAAGCGTTCGCGGAAAACTTTAGGTAAGGCAGAGGTCGGGAGTCCGAATCTCCCCTGGCCCACCAATAAAGCTTTTCTTTTTTCAAAAAGAAAACCTTTAGGTAAAGAAAAAGAATATTGAAATATATAAAAGCATAAAAAATACAATAATGAAAATCTTGGATTTTCATGAGCTCCTGTAGTCTAGCGGCCAAAAAATAATTGGCTACGGATGTCGGCCTTTCGAGACAACTCGAAAGGGTTGAAAACTCCAAAGGGAGTTTTGTGATAAGAAGAAAGCCGATGACCCGGGTTCAAAGGCAAATCCCTTTTCAGAAAAGGTTTTTGCATTCCCCAAAACTTGGAAATCCTTCGGATTTCCCATAGGGAACGAAAATCCCGGCGGGAGCACCAAATTTTTCTAAAATATTTAATTTAGGCGAAGGATACCAATAATATCAAAATATTACAGGAAAAATAAAACAAACAAAAATCCTATTATGAAACCTATTGAATAGTTTATTATTCCTGACAGTATGTTTTTGGATTTTTTTATTATTCCCAATATGGAAAAAACAGTGATGACAGAAACTATAAGAGAAATCGTTCCATAAAATCCCCAGCAGTTGTAATTTAATTCTGACATAACTCCGCCTGTATTTTCGCAGAAAGTTCTCAAAAGAAACAAGGAGATACCTTTCCCGCTTGGCGTTAGGCCGATTTTTATTCCAACACCACCAAGAAGTCCTGCTGTAATTCCCTCTATTATTACTCGGACTTCAGAAACCTTTTTTTTCTTCGACTTACTAGACATAATTATTCTATATCTCTTTTAATAATATTATTTTTACTCCAGGATGATTAAAAACTGAAATAAATAACTTAGGATTCATACTTCTTTTATGCAAGTCAATCCCGTAGAGAGGGCCATTGAACTGAGAAAAACCTTGAAAAAAGAAGACAAGATTCTTGTAGCTGATTATTCGGACACGCTGCAGGGTAAAGACACGTCAAAGGTAATAGATATAATGCCTAATGTGCGCACGAATGAACAGGTTTTCAGAACGAAGATAAACGTGAAGGAGATAGACCCGCTGGCCCACAAAAAATACGGCTTGGATTTTTTTGACGTCAACGAAAAAACCGAAGAGGAAATAGAGAATTTTATCAAGTTTCACGAGTTTGACTTCCCTCTATGGTTCAAGCACACAGAAGGATTTGAAATGAAGAGAGTCTGCGACTACAACTTGCCGTTTGTTTTTCAGGTAGGCGGATGTAATTTTCACGACGGACTTAGCACCGGAGGATGCATGTACTGCTTCGTTGACGACGAAAGCAATAACGGAATCGTGGGCAGGGGCAAGGCTTTTCTCGGGGTCAAAGACATCGTAGACAGTTTTCTACATGCAAGTAATAAAATAAACGAAGCCTATGAAGAAATCGGAAGAGAACTTCATATAAAAGTGGTGAGGGCCTCCGGGGGAGAGCCGACGATTGTTCTTGACTGGATAGAGCAAATGTGGAAAGAACTGAAAGAAAGAGTTCCAGACGCGGTAGGCCAGCTTGATAGCAACCTTTCAACGGGCAGAGTCGTTGACAAATTCGAGAAGGACGGCATATACGAGGAGGGTATACTAAAGAGACTGGCAAAATATCCTATTAAAGTTCTTACGGCAATAAAGGGAGTCAGCGACGAGAATATACGGGAAAATGTCCAGGCCCATTTCAGCCTTGACGACCAGATTTACTCACTGGAAAAATTCGTTGAATCCGGATTAGATATTTTTCCGCACGTGTACAATCCCGATCCCAAAGAGCTTAACGCTTATCTAAGAAATATGGACAAAAGAATTCAAAACTTCTCTCTCAAACTTCACATAGGCTCTTTACACGATCGTTACGGTCCGACAAGGAAAAGACTTGGTGACAAAATAGAGAATTACAGTGCAAAATGGAAAGAAAACTATGAAAAAAGCTGTGAGTTGTTAAACAAATATCTTTTGGAAAATTACGGAACAGGGTACAAGGAAACCGTACGTTCGGACGTAAAGCTTGAGTTAAATTAATTGTGAATTAAACAAATATTTTTAAGAATTTTGCATATTTTTAAGTCTTCTAATATATAAATTTTATCAAAAATAACCCAAAACCTTTATATTTGAGAGTTTTGAAAATATCAAACAGAGGCCTCGGAAAGGTCTTTTAGACAATTTTTGTGGAGGTGTAATTGATGGCATTGATAGTAAAGAACGCTGTAAAGGACACGGTAAAGGGAAAATGCAACGTGAGTTCTGATTTCTATGATGCTTTGGACGCTGAAGTTAAGGCCATATTGAACAAAGCAGTGAGCAGAGCAAAGGCGAACAACAGAAAAACCATTCAAGCAAGAGACCTTTAATTCGGTCTCTTTTCTTTTTCTATTTTTCGGTGCTTAAATGACAGAACTTTTGCATATGAAAGATTGTTATTTAAAGGAATTTTCGGCCAAAGTTGTTAAGACAGGTGAAGGGTTTGTTGTTCTTGACAAAACTGCTTTCTACCCAGAAGGAGGGGGACAGGAAAGCGACAGCGGTTATTTAGAATGGAACGGGGAAAAAATTCGTGTTGTAAAAGTGGAAAAAAAAGGAGACGTAATTCACAGGGTTGAAAAAACGCCTCCCATTGGAAGCGAAGTCAGAGGATGCATAGACTGGGATAAGAGATACGCCAGAATGAGAATGCACACAGCCCAGCATCTCGTTTCTTATGTGGCGATGAAACTTTTTGACGTCACTACAGTCGGTAACCAGATACACGAGGAGAAATCGAGAATAGATTTTCATCCGGCAAATTTTTCCGAAGAAAATTTGAAAAAAATCGAGAACGAGTCAAACAAAATAATCGAAAGCAGGCTTGAAGTAAAAATTTACGAACTTCCAAGGAGCGAAGCACTGGAAAGAGTTGACCAGAAAAGATGTGACCTGAGCAGACTGCCTTCTTCCGTGAAGGAACTGAGAATGGTAGAAATAAGCGGAATAGATGTTTGCCCCTGCGCGGGAACTCACGTGAAAAGTCTCGGAGAACTTGGAAAAATTCGAATTCTGGAAAAGATTAATAAAGGTAAAGATAAACAAAGAATAGTGTACCATTTGGTTTAAGCACAGGAAAACTTAGGAAATGCGGGGGTACCCAAGAAGGCCTTTCTTTTCACAAAAGAAAGGTTTTGGCATTGGCCAAAGGGGCAGGACTTAAGTTTTTTTTGACTTAAGTGTTGAATCCGCTGAAGCGGGTTATGAAAAAGGAAATCCTGAAAAAAGAGATTTCAGGTTTCTCATATTTATGAGAAATCCTGTGGACGTAGGTCCTCCGTGAGAAAGCCTTTCTCTTTTAGAAAAAGAGAAGTCCTTTAGGGAAAGAGAAAACATCTTGGCTTCACGAATTCGAATCTCATCCCCCGCACCAAACTTTATTTGACTTTGAAAAGTAAAGTTAATATTGAAAGTCAGATAAAGTTCAACAGACCCTTTTCTTTTTACGATTTTGGGACTACGTCCCAAAATTTGCGACGAAAGTCGCAAATAAAAGAAAAGTTCCTGTAACCCCAAAAGAAAAATAATATTGAAAGCCAAATGTTGCGCCCGCACCACAAACTAAACGTGATAATATGAACAAGATAGTTGCCGTAGTTGGAATGCCCGGCTCGGGAAAGAGCGAGGTTGTGAAAGTCCTTGAAGAGGTCCATTTCTTGAAAGTTTATTTTGGTGAAGTGGTTTTTGAGAGGATGAAGAAAGAAGGGTTGGAAATAAATGAGAAAAACGAGAGGGCAACCAGGGAAAAGCTTAGAAAGGAAGGTGGAATGGGAGTCATGGCGGAAAAGAGCCTGCCGAAAATAGAGGAAAAACTGAAAAAAGGAGACGTGGTCGTGGAAAGCCTTTATTCATGGGAAGAGTATCTAATACTAAAAGAAAAATACGGGAAAAAATTCAAGGTTATCGCAGTTTATGCTTCTCCTAAAACCAGATACAAAAGACTGGGCAAGAGAAACGTAAGGCCTCTTACTCAGGAAGAGGCAAGAAGCAGGGATTATACCCAGATAGGAAACCTAAATACGGGTGGGCCCATAGCAATAGCAGATTTCACGATAATAAATGAAGGTTCTAGAAAAAAGCTGGAAAAGGAGACAAAAGCTTTTATTAAAATTCTTACTAGAGAATAATATGCACGTGTCGCATCAGGAATGTTTTCACTGCCACAAAGAATATCCTATGGAAAACGTTTTGTTCTGGTGTCCTGATTGCGGCGGTTCTCTTGTGGTTCATTACAAACATGAAGAAATAGAAAAACACTTAAGTAAAAAAGAATTTAAGAAAGAAAAGCCTTCGCACTGGAAATACTGGATGTTTTATCCGATACCTAAGAGAAAAGTCGTGACAATGAACGAGGGAGGAACGCCACTGATTCCGGACAAGAAAAGGGAAGACTGGTTCTTCAAGTTTGAAGGGAGCAATCCCACTGGAAGTTTCAAGGACAGGGGTTCAACTGTTGAGATTACCCATGCGACGCATTTGGGAGTGAAGAAACTAGCCTGCGCATCCACCGGGAACATGGGTGCGTCTGTTTCCGCCTACGCTGCAAGGGCGGGAATAAAAGCAACCATCTATGTGCCTAAAGACACGGCGATAATAAAAAGCAAGCAAATCAGAAGCTACGGGGCAAGGATAGTTAAGATGAATGGAGATTATACGGATGTGATGAACTGGACAAAAGAACTGTGGCTGAAGAAAAGGGTTTATCTTGCCGGCGATTATCTCTACAGGCAGGAAGGACAAAAGTCTGTGATACTTGAAGCTTTGGACCAAATGAAGTTTCATGCCCCCGATTTCGTCGTTTTGCCGGTAGGAATGGGCAACCTTTGCTACGCGACTTACAAGGGATTGAAAGAACTAAAGATGATTGGTTTGATACACAGAATTCCGAAGATTGTTGCAGTCCAGTCATATCACTGTTCAACCGTGGTCGAAGCATTTAACAGGGGCATGAAAAAAATACCGTTAGTTGAAGATCCCATTACGATAGCTTCGGCAATTTGCTGCGGCAGTCCAAACTATGGTGAAGAGGCACTTTACGCCCTGAGGGACACGAGAGGAAAGGCAACGACAATAACAGACGAAGAACTGAGGGAGGCGAAGGAGGAACTGGCTGGAGAAGGAATTTATTCGGAAGCCTCTGGAGCGGCCAGTTACGCGGCTGCGAAGAAATTGAAATTAAAGGGAAGGGTCTTGATGATAGTGACGGGACACGGACTGAAGGATGTAATATAAAAACATTTTAAATAAGGTTTTACAAAATTAAAGCATGGATTTGAAGGACAGCATAAAGGAAGAAAGCAAGAAACTTGATAAATTAAAGCAAGAAATTCAGAAAGGAATCATAGGGCAGGAGTACGTTATAGATTCAGTGATAAAATGCCTCATGTGCAACGGGCACGTGCTTCTGGAAGGTGTTCCAGGTCTTGCAAAAACGCTTTTGGTCATGATGCTGGCCAAAACCGTTTCTAGCACAGTCTTTAAAAGAATACAGTTCACTCCGGATTTGCTTCCTTCTGATATAACAGGAATGACAATGTACATAGAAGAAGAGGGAGTTTTCAAGGCCCAGAAAGGCCCCATTTTTGCAAATTTCGTTCTTGCAGACGAGATAAACAGGACAACACCCAAAGTCCAGAGCGCGATGCTACAGGCAATGCAGGAAAGGGAAGTTACCATAGGAAAAGAGACTTATCCCCTACCAAGGCCGTTCATAGTCATGGCAACAGAAAATCCGATTGAGCAGGCAGGCACTTACCCGCTTGCCGTCGCACAAACGGACAGGTTTCTGTTCAAAATTTTCGTTGACTACCCAACGGAAGAGGAAGAACTGAGGATTATAGACATGAATTCTGTCGTGAAAGGCCTGGACGAATACGGACTAAAAGAAGTCATAGGTCCGCAAGACATAGAGAGAATCCAGAACATAGTCAAGCAGATAAAGATAACGGAAAAAGTAAAAGATTACATTCTGAACATAGTGGAAGCAACAAGGGTTCCTGAAAAGTACGGGCTTGAATACCATAAGTTCGTAGACTACGGCGGAAGCCCTAGGGCAACCATCTTCCTGGCACTAGCCGGAAGAGCCAACGCCCTGATGGAAGGCCGCGATTACGTGACGCCGGATGACGTAAGAAAAATAACTTACAATGTTCTAAGGCACAGGATAATTCTGAATTACGAGGGAAAGGCAAGGAACATTTCTACAGATGACATAATAAAGGATATCATAGAAAAAGTTCCGGTGATTTAATTGGAAAAAATGAAGGACATGGTAAAAATTTACAGCAAAAAAGTCAATGAAGTGAAGAAAGAGATACATAAATGCGTTTATGGTCAGGATGATACGGTTTCATCCGTGATAAAATGCCTTATATGCAACGGGCACGTGCTTCTGGAAGGTGTTCCTGGAATAGCCAAAACACTTACGGTCCTTGTTTTAGCCAGAACAATTAAGGACGTCCAATACCAGAGAATACAATTCACACCAGACCTTTTGCCATCAGACATAGTCGGCACTCTTATTTACAGGAAAGGAAAAAAAGATGAAAATAAGTTTGAAGTTCAGAAAGGTCCTATTTTCGGCAACATAGTTGCTGCTGACGAAATCAACAGGGCACCTTCAAAGGTCCAGAGCGCGATGCTACAGGCAATGCAGGAAAGGGAAGTTACCATAGGAAAAGAGACTTATCCCCTACCAAAGCCTTTCATGGTTTTAGCTACTCAAAATCCCCTGGAAACAAAGGGAGTTTATCCTCTTCCCGAGGCGCAGATAGACAGGTTTTTGTTTAAAATAGAAATGGACTATCCGGACAGGGAAAGCGAAAAGAAAGTTGTAAATGAAAACATAGAAGTAAAGAAATTGGACGACTACGAAATTAAAAAAATTTTTACGAAGGAAGATATAATAAATATTCAGAAACTGGTCCCGCTAATCAAATGCTCAGAGGAAATTAAAAGATATATAGTAAAACTGGTTTTAGCAACAAGGTACCCCCAGAAATACAACGTAGAACTGGGGAAATACATAAAGTGGGGCGCTTCACCCAGAGCTTCCATCTTCCTGGCACTAGCCGGAAGAGCCAACGCCCTGATGGAAGGCCGCGATTACGTGACGCCAGATGACGTGAGAGCGATATCTCACCATGTTCTAAGGCACAGGATAATTCTGAATTACGAGGGAAAGGCCGAGGGAATAAAAAAGGATGACGTGGTCAATGAGGTTATAAGTAAAGTTCCGGTGATTTGATGCCAAACACAGAACAACGAGAAAAATTGAAGAAGGCTATGGAAGGTTTAAAAAAAGGACCGGAAACCAAAGCCCCTCATATAATGGACATGAAGGAACTGATGTACGAAGTGGACTCCAAGGTAAGGAGACTCAGCGACGTTTTCTCGTTTCTATTGACTTATCAGATTCTTTTCAGGGGAACCGGACTTGAGTTCGCACAGCTGAAGGAATACGTACCTGGAGAGGATGACGCAACGAGAATAGACTGGAAGGCGAGCCTGAGGACAGGAAAGGTTTACATAAAGCAGTATGAAGAGGAAAGGGAACTGGACATACTTGTTCTTTTGGACATATGTTCTTCAATGGGATTCGGAACGCAAGAGAGAATAAAAAGGGAATTTGCCGGCATAATGGCTGGGGCGATAATAAGCGCAGGAATCGAGATAGGAGACAACGTGGGTTTTTGCATGTATTCCGATAAAATAAAAAAATTTTTGGAGCCTTCCAACGACGAAACGCAATACTACAGAAGCCTTGAACTGATAGTTGACGAGAGCCTTTACGGAGGGAAGTGTGACCTAGACAAGGCCTTGAGATTCGTTCTTAACAACGTAAGAGAAAACACCATACTTTTTTTGATTTCAGATTTCATAGGCGTAGGAACGGAATGGGAGGACAGCCTTAAGATGGTGTCAGGCAAACTAAACGACGTTATGGGTCTGATGGTCAGGGACTTAAGGGACGAGTTCCTACCGAAAGGCTCGGGAAATTTCAGATTCATGGATCCTTATTCCAACAGAACAGTAATAGTTGATTTGGACAAGGCAAAGGAACAATACGAGAAAATAGCAAAGGAGCAGTCTGATCACGTCATGCACGTTTTCAGAAGGAGCAACGCGGGCTTTGTGAAAGTTTTTACGCACGAGCCGTTCGTAAAAGCCTTGATTAAGGAACTTACCATCAGGAGAGTAATTTAGATATTTTTTTATATTGGGTTTACTTAATAAATTCATGAGAAGAACCCCCATCTTAGTCGTATTGTTTCTTCTTCTTTCTCCACTTTCTCTCGCTACAGGCGAATCAATAGAAATCAGGGAAGGCGAGGATTTGCAAATAACGCTTCCTTTTTCCGCCAACCCTCTCTATCTGGAACCAGAAATATTTCTCTGCAGAGATGAATGCGAACCGATTGAAATCAAGTCAATAAGTTATAACGGAGAAGAAATGGATTTTTTTATCGCTCCCGAAGGATTTGGAGATTATGACTTGAATATTTTTTTGACAATAAATGGGGAAAGAATTTCGTATGAAAAGGAAATAACCATTTACAACGGACATGAGAAAGAAAACGTAAAAGAACAAATTGGTTTAACGGGTAACATAATAAGAAACGCTTTAAGCCCTATTTTTGGCTTCGGTTTGATGGGTTTGTTTTTTGTTTTTGTTTTTTTAAGAATGAAAAAATATTTTTTATTCAAAACAGGGATTTTAAAGTTTTTTAAAAGCAAAATAGAGGTTTTATTTTTCTTTGTTCTTTCATTCTTAGTTTTTTCTTCAGTCACTCACGAGTTCTTCCATATTTTTACTGCGGGTTTGTTCAACTGCCCTGCCGTTCTGGAGTCGTTTATACCAGTTTTAAGCCCGACTTCCGTGTCGCTGAAATGTGAAATTACGGAAATCCAAAGTATCGGTATTTTAAGCGCGGGATTAATCGGAAATCTGGCTTTGGGTGCCTTATTTTTATTAATGTCTTTAAAGAAAAAAAGTCTGGTTTTATCCACGATTTCTCTGGCTTTCTTTTTTTCTGTTTTTTTCTATCTGTTTTATACAACAGGAGACGTACACAACATAATGAAAATTCTTAATCTAGCCATACCACAAATTTGTTTAGAATTGACAGGAATAACACTCATATCTACGTCCTTTTATCTTTTCTTCAGAAGACATTTAAAACATTGGAACGAAACCCAAGTACCATAGAAATATGTAAATCAGTAGAATGAGAGTAGCTATTGAAACTATTGGATAAAGAATTCCGACATATTTACCCCTTCTTCTAAGAATTACCAAAAGAATTAATAGCGTCAAGAATATTACCGCAAGCAAAGGAATTAGGGGCAATCCCATCGGAAGAAGCGCGGACGGAGGGGCTATGTTTATCTTTATCTTTGCGAAGGCGTAGGCATCTTCGTTACTCTCGACTATCAACATGGCATTGCAGGTCCTTGGACCGGTTTTAGTTTTTACCTTCAAGTCAAGGCTGCTTTCTTCGTCAATATCAAGTTCTATTTCAGGTGAGGTTACGTTAACTATGCAGTCTTCTATGTTTTCAAGTTTTGCCTTGACTCCTGTGAGAGGTTTCTTTCCTATGTTTTTTACAAGCAAAGGTATGTCTTCCAGTGAGTCCGAGTCCAAAGTAATCTCCGCCGGACTTTCAATTATTTTTATCTTAGCCAAGAACTTGCCGGGCAAAACTTCAAACCAAAAATAATTTGTATCAAGTATATTTCCATTACTATCCACGGCCTGCACAGGAATAGCATAAACAGAAGGCTCCACCAAATACGAAGGCTGAATAAACAATGTTCTGTTCAGCTTTTCTCCCGGCGATATCGAGTCAACGTAAGCTTCTTGTGCTATCCAGTTTTCACCAACTATAGGCACAAGAGTTATATTTCTAACCGTAGAGCCGCCGAGATTTTCTACTATAAATTCCACGGGTGTCAACTGTTCTTGCATCCCGCTAACTTCAGGCTTAACAGGATATATGCTTATCTTTATCGGACCTGGTTCTGGCGTTGGTTCTGGTTCTGGTGTGGGCTTGGGAATAGGAGTAGGTTCAGGAGAAGGCTGCTCCTTTTCCCCACCATATTGCAGGACAACTTCCAAGTCATCCACTATTTCTAGACTCCCGTTACATTGTATATAGTCTTGACATAAAACGTTTCCTATGGTATAGTTGACTTCGCAATAAGAGATTATGTATCGGTCAATGCAACTTATGAAAGTTTCCGAAAATGTAACGTTCTGCCCATTGGAATCCATATTTGTAACAGAAAGGTTGCCTACTTCATTTTCTATTATACCGTCAAACCATTTCGTGGAATAGGCGCATTCATCTTCCGTAAGAATATCATCTTCACTGATGCATGCATAGCAGTATTCCGTGCAGTCGTTTGTATAGAAAGTATAAGCATTGTATATTTGACCAGAGACGTTTGCCGAATCATAATAAGCAGTCGTGTTCGGTTTTTGATTCGGCACGGTTACAGACGAAACTTCAGTTGTGTTGAAGAGATACGTTTTTCCGTAAGCATTAAAGCAATTTCTTGCAAAGTGATACCAGCATTCTGTTTCATTTATTCCGTCTCCGTCATTATCTTCAGGTTCCGTGCAGTTCGCAGTTTGATTGTAACTGGGCCAACCGTAAGTAACATTTTCTTCATTTACGCTCACGCCTTTAAAATTAGTTATGCCATGCCAATAATAGAATCCCAGCGGCGTATCGTTGTGTGTATTCCAAAGACCGTAATGCAAATCTTCTTCCGAAGGCTCCAATAAAATCATGTCATCATAAATAGGGCCCCAAATTGTCGTGCCGTTTTCATAAACAAGATGCATTTCGCTAGTTTCGTTAATATCCATGTTGCCTATGTTTTCGTTTATCTGGATAAAGAATACAGTCTGGTTTCTTACAACTTCCTCCGGAACGAAATAAAAACTAAAACCAGAACCGCACAAAGGTGCCACTTCTATGGATATTATAACTTCTGATATGACTCTTACGCTAAAGCTGTATACCTCTGAAATGCTGGAATTTCCAGTCGAATCGTTGGCAAATATCTTGTAAATGTATATTTTTGCGTCAATCGGAGTGAAATTCAGTTCGTATATGCCGCCAGATTCATACAAGCCGCTTACGTTGGCCATTTCAATGGTTTCATTCATTGGATATGTGAAATTAACCAGCACTTTGTCTATGTCGCTGTCAGAGTCTGTTACGTTAACATTTATGGTTATGGTATCTCCCAAAATGGAGGGGTCTGGATAGTCCGTCACATCGTTTATAACAGGAGAATCAGCATTTACAAGCGGCAAAATAATAAAAAAAACTAGGATTGCCAATAACACTGGGGGTGTTTTATTCATGTTATCTCCTTATCTTTCTATACAAAAAAACCAAAATTATTATTGCCGCTATTATTATGATTATGTAATAGGGAAAGGATTCCTTTCCTCCAATTGAGAAAAATCCTGTAGGCAGTTGCCCTTTGGGACTTTCTTCCGTTTCTTCTTCCGTATCTTTTACTCCTATTTTGCCAGAGCTGCTTCCTTCCGACCTGTTGGATTCTATCTCCTGATAAAATTCTTCAAGGCTTTCGTTGTATTCTTCCCATGTTTCTGCCTTTATGTTTCCAGGAACGGTTATGGCAAACGAATATTCACGGGCCTGCGATATTTTTTCTTTCGTGCCGGTCGAGCCCGTTTCTTCCGTTGTCGCAGTCGCAACTATTTTTACGATATGGTAATTCGAGGAAAGTTCGCTTATGTTGTCGGGAACTTTCAGCGTAACGTGCACAGGAACAGCCTTAACGTAGCTGTTACCAAGAACAACCCATTCCTCTTCTTCCATGGGATTGATAATATTTTCCGTATCCTCAAGAACGAAGTACTTGGGACTTATACTGGCTCTTATCTCAGCGCTTCCGATTTTTTTAACCTCCACGATAAGCGGATTATTTCCATAGTTAAAGAATGAAAATTTCAGTTCCTTCGTTTCACCGGGTATCATCGTAAATCTTTGGTTGTGACCCACGGAGCCGAAGCTTATTTGGTCAGCATAAACAGTTCTTATGAAAAATATGAAAATTAAAACAAATATAAGAAAATACACCTTTTTCATGTTATAACCTTGTTTTTTTTGAAATTTATATTTTAGTTTACCACGATGTGTTGGCCATTATGGTCACTAGGCCTGAATAATAACCATAGTAAACTGGTGGAGTATCCAACCAGAAGTATGTGTTGTAGTTTACGCCAGAAGGCGGATTTGACTGAATTAGCTGGTATGTGTTATTCAGGCGCGTTGACGTCAGGTAACCGCTGCATTCCTTGCACCAACTTATGTTGGAAACCTCTATCGGTGTTGAAGTGCTTCCGACTAGATTCGTACCCATTATATAGAGGCCTGAAGCATCATTTGAGTTTTTATCCAAACCTACCTGATAAGGATTGGCTGGTGCTGACGTTCCGTTGATGTTTGGGTCCAAATTGCCCCAGTTTATGGTATCAGTGGATACGTTAAGCACCAGAACTAATCCTATCCTTATCAGGGAGTTGGTTGTGTCGTTAGACGGGTTGGAGAAGAGGACGTCTATGTTGTAGTAGCTGTCCAAAGAACCCGTTGAATTGACTTTCCATATGAGCGTGCAGTTTTGGTCCTGATTCAAAGTCCCGCAGCTCTGTGGGTTTGAGTCGAAGGTATAGAAGGGGGTGGTTCCGGGTGCAGTTGATATGTCTGTGTTAGGTTCTGTCCCGCTTGAGTTGTATCTTGCCCTTCCTTGTACAACTCCGCAGTTTGCGTCTTTGCATATAACGGTAGCATTTATAGTGAAATTTCTGTAACGAGGAACTATTGTGTTGTCTAGTGGCTCGTTAAGAGCAACAATTAGTTTTCCGGCCACACCGGTTATATTGAGGGTTGTATTGTCTTCAAAGTTCTGCGTTACATTGTAATACAAAGTTGAATTGTGAGTTATGTTACATTTTGGATAGTAAGTACCTTGCGCGTAAGCAGTTGTATCCCAATTCTTTGTTGCGTAGCCGGTAGAGTTGGTCAAGTTTGAACCGAGGCTTATGGTATCGGTGGAATTTTTAACATAGAAATTTACGCTATAGTTTTGTATGCCTGTGGTGGTGTTTGAATCTTTTACCTGGCATGTGAGCGGAATTATAGTGCCTTGCGAATAGTTGCCACCCTCGGGGCTTGTCCAGTTGGCTTCGCTCCATCCCCAAACTTCCCAAGCAAGCGTGGTGGCGGACTGGTTTTGGTTGTTAGCTGTGTCGTTGGCAAAGAAGGTGGCGTTCCACACGCCAAGTTCATAGGAATATTTGCTCGAGGTCAGGTTGTATCTGTTGAGGGTCATGTTGTTCATGCTGACGTTTATGTAACTTGATTTGGGCCTGCCAAGCCTTACCCAAACCTTGTCCAAATTGCTGTCTATCACATCTACGGTTAAATTAATGGTTTCATTGTAGTGTATGACAGAGGGATGCCATCTCGTTTCATTTTCAACCATCGGCGGAGTAGTGTCTATTTGGATGGTGGTATTATCCTCATAATTTTGAGAAGCATTGTAGTAAAGCGTGGAATTATCGGTTATGTTGCAGCTTAAGACAATTTGCCCCGTGAAGGAATCTGTGTTCCATCTATATCTAGCATAACCCGTGGAGTTTGTATAATTGGTAAACAGGAAATTGTCATCCCTGTAGAAATTGACAGGATAGTTGTTTATTCCGGAAGAACTGTTCGAGTCCGTTACCCTGCAAATTAAATCTATATCTTCGTTCTGTTTATGCATTCCGTCATTGGGAGCTATCCAGGTTATGCGAGACCATCCCCAGACGTAAATCGTAACGTTTTTCGTGTCCGAATAGTAATATTGTTTCGTGGTTTGTATCCTAATCATTTCGTCTCCAACAGAGTGGCCTAAAGGAATCTGCCATGTTGTATTTTCACCAGAGGCTATTTGATTCGTTGAGTTGTACCACGTGGCCGTAGGTGTCACGCTTTGCCCCTTTTCATCAACAGTCGTTGAATTCAAACCAATGGTATCTCCTTTCTTGAATTCGTTTCCATTCTGCGGGGCAAGAATCGTGGTGTTCAGTTTCCCCATTATGGTTAGGGTTTCAGAATCCGAGGAAATGTTTGCCTTGTAATATTTGCCGGAATCGTCCGATATGGAACAGGTCATCTGCTCTGGTCCCACATCCTCATTAGATGCGTCCCACTGATAAACTGCGTAACCGCTTGAATTGGTTGAAGACCAACCAAGATAGCTTTCCGCATCATAAAAGTATACTGTATACCCGTTTATGGGTTGATTGGTGTCTATATCTCTCACGTAACAGGTCAGGTTCATAACAGTTCTGTTTACTTGTCCTGTCGGCATTTGCCAGTAAACACCGGATCTTCCCCAAAGCTCGAACGTCTTGTAAGTTAAGCTGGTGTTCCAGTTACTGTAAGGGTCGGCTGCCCTGATTTTTACAACGTGCAATCCCAAACTCCAAGAAGAGTTTGTGGTCATTGTATAATTAGTCCAGTTGTTTGTGTAAGGTCCAGATATTATGTATGTGTCCGTACTTAGATTTGTACTGTTGTATTCAATAGTTGCATTACTTATGGTTTCATTCCAAAGTGCGTATGCCTTTACAGATTCGCCTCTCATAACATCCGTTGTCTTGTTCAAACCATAAATTTCATTAAACAAAAAGGGAGGAGTTATGTCCTCACCCGGTGAAGACGTTGTTAAACTATCAGAGCCTTGGTTGTTTTCACTTGCATTATACATCAGCGTGGAGTTATGAGTGATGTTGCAAATTATAGTTTCAACTCCATTGGAGTTGTCTGTGAAATTCCACCAACTCCAGCCCGTGGAATTCGTGTAGTTGGTTCCAAGCAAGTGTGTTGAGTTATAAAAACTGACGGGATAATTTCCTATTGCAGAAGAACTGTTAGAGTCAACGACTCTACAAAACATGGTCGTGCTATTACCAGTATATATGAATTTATTGCTCAAATAAGCTTCAGAAATCTTGGACCAACCCCAAACCTCTATTATCGTTTCACTCGTGACGTTCGTTACATTCTGATTGTTGAAAGTATCGTTTGCGTACTGCCTCCAAGCCAGATAGCCTGGCTGCATGCTAGCGGGAATCTGGTAAGTGAAATTGGCCCAATCTTGGGCGCCAGTCAAGTTCTTATAAGAGACATTGCTCCAGCCGGAAGCATTTGTTGATAACACGGCCTTACTAAGCTGATAATTGTCAGTCCATCTGGTTCTTAATTCCACGTAGTCCGTTTTGTGGACTATTCCCGTTACGTTGTCGTTAACGTCCCAGTATTTCGGGGCCTCGTATTCCTTCGTGGTTAGCGTCATCTGTTTATAGTTGTTTTGGTTTATCTTGTAGTTCTCGTTTTCAGTTACGTTGCAGACAATGGTCTCTGTTCCGGGGCTGTTGTCTGTGTAGGTGTGGAAAGCCCATCCGGTGCTGTTGGTCGTATTTGTTCCAAGGAGATTTGTTGAATTGTAAAAACTGACTACATAATTCGGAATAGCAGTGTTGTTGGTAGTGTCTTTGACTTGGCATTCTATTTTCACGGTATCGCTTACATTTATGGTAGAGGAGTTCAGTGAACCAGAAGTTACTTCCGCCATGCCCCAAACCTTGAAGTTCAAATAGGACAGCGTGCCGTTCCAGTTGCCCTGCTCGTCAGAAGCGTATATTTTGACAGAGTGGTTTCCCAACAACCATATACTGGTTGTGCTTATCGTATAGTTGGTCCAGTTTCCGGTGAACGGAGGGCTTATAGTATAATTAATCAGGGTCGGCGTGGTTGAATTGTATTCAGCTTTCGCCTGTCCGATGGTTTCGTTCCATCTTGCGTAAACTTTTGTAGAATTTCCTCTCGTCACGTTAACGTTCGTTATGCCATAAATTTCTTGATAGAGGAACGGCGGGACGGATTCTGCAATGACTATATGATACGTAGAATAATCGTTTTTTATAAAAGTAGGTTCTTCTATCCTGAAATTAACCAAGCGGTTTTCTGTTTGAGAAGAAGTAACGTTAAAAACATAATAGAATGTTGCGTTTTTCCCAGCAGGAACAATTCCTCCTAACGAGCTGTTCCATTTCACGTTTCCTGCAGACCAGTTTCCACCTGTGAAACTAGTGTCGCTTCTTTCTGAAATATTTGAATACCAAATGTCTTCAGTGGCGTTTAACTGCCATATCGAATTCAGATTTGTGTGGCTGATGTTTGAATTATTTATATACCAAGTCGCGCTTCCGGTGTTGTTAACTTTTATTTCAACCCTATAGGTTTCTCCGGAATAAAGGGTGAATGTTTTGTTCGTCCCGAAGTCTTCCAAGTCTCCCGTGTATGTATGAGGATTCAGGTTGTCCGTGACGTTATAGATTGTTATGTTTATTATATTAATCTGGACTGGAGACGGGTTTATAGTGAAGTTGTAGGTATTGTTCAGGTAACCCAAATCAGAGTTTAAGACATTTCCCTTCGGATTTGTCAAGGCTGCGTATACCCTGTAAGTCCCCTCTCCCTGCAGGTCCGTGTACCACGGGTTCTGGTTCCACAGGTAACCTATGTTCAGGGCCGAAAGATTTTCTATTGTTCTGATGGTGCTGGTGTTGGTGTCATTTATACGAACGGAAATAGTTTGCCAAGTTCCGCTGTATTTCTGGACGGTCATCAAGAGATAACCCTTGAAGCTTACGTTTCCGTCGTTGGAAACGGCAGAGCCCGAGTAGTTTTCAGAGCCAACCGATACGTTAGGTTCTGTACTAGCGTACTTGCGGACTATTATGTTATCCACAAGGTCATATAGCCATCCGCTTGTTCCATGTGTGTGAGAGCCTATGTAATCTGAAGTTAGTTTCGTGCTATCTAAAACGGAATCAGCCGAGCCGCCGTCCACCCATGCAGTTAGGTTGTTACCAGCGAAGCTTAGTTTTACGTGATGCCATGTGTTGCCAGATACGGCGGGACGAGCGGTGCCTATTTGACTCCAGCTTCCCCCTGAAAATTCAAACCAGCCGCCGTCAGCCGCGGATGTTTGCAGACGGTAAGCGTAACCTGAATTGAATGAGAGGCTGTCTGTCCTGAAGAAGAATTGGTGTATTGTTCTTCCGGTTCCTTCCAGATAGATGTCATATTCTATCGTGGCATTTTCTATCTTGAAGTCAGTTCCTCTACCTCTCGTGTCTCCGTTTCCAGTACCGGGATTCGGTATATGCTGCAGCGATGGAAGTGGATTGCCGAGCGTGTTGTTTAGCCGCATATAGGATTCGTCGCCGCTCCTTATGGTCCACTGTGACAAGCTGGAGAAGTTGTCGAAGAACTCAAAGGTTGTGGTGGCGTTGGACTTGGACTGGGCGGAAGGATTTCCGTAGTAAACGTAAACGGTGGAATTACCATTTGCAGGTATGTAGGGAACTTTCGTCCAAATATTGGTTGACGTAGTGTTGCAGTTGTTAATCCAGTATGAAAGTTCCGTGTAATTGTTGCTAGTGGCGTTGTAGTAGATTACTCTCGTGTCATTGCAGTAACTTTGCATCTTTCCCTGCTGGATCAGGGTTTGAGTGTTCAGTGTGATATTGATCTGATAGTCCGTCAGGTCTTTACCAGACTTCTCTGTTATGTTTACGGGAATTTTGTACTTCCATGAAAAGTTCCACCAGGAGTCGTCTCCGTGCTCGGTAAGGTTGACGTATTGGTTCGGGTCATAGCTGTCGTTCAAGGTTTTCACGTAAACTTTTCCTTTCGCTTTGACGTAGAAGTAATATGTAGAGGACTGCGTCACGCCGTTAGTCGTGTCGTTGGCCCATATGTAGTAGCTGTGGGTTCCATACTGCCACGTGTCCGTAAAATTCACCTTGTAGATGTCTTTCGTATAGTTAGTCATCTCCAGAGTTGTGAGAGTTCCGTTTGGATAAGTGACCTTTGCGAAAACCTTGCTGATTCCGTCCGCATCTGTCACGTTGGCCTGTATGGTCACGTTGTATCCGTAGCCAACATTTTGTGGTGTGGCTGATATGTTAGTTATGTTCGGTGGCATGCCGACGTTTATGGTGGTTGTGTTGGAACTGGGGCGAGTGTATTTGACGGAACTGCCGTAATAAGTCGCATTTAGTATGTGCGTGCCAAGAGGAGCGCTGCCTGAAATAGTATAACTTACGGTTGCAATTCCCATGGAATTTGTTAGGCTTGAGTTTATGAATTTGTCTTCGGTCTGGTCCCAGAATGTTACGTTTTCATTGGCAATAGAAGAGCCGTTGTCATACCTTAGTTTTGCCTGAAGCTGGATGGTCTCTCCCACGTTGGGAGTGGAATCGCTTGGCTGGAAATCTATTATGGTCGTATTGGAATAAACATCTATATTCTGGATTTTCCAGTCCACCTGCCCCTCTTGGGATTCCGAATCCAGCCTTACTTCATTTGCTCCTAAAACTGAACTGCTGCCTACGTTAACGGTTATATTGTTCCACAGGATGCAGTATGCGCAAAGGGTTTCATTGTTAAGCTTTAAAACACCTGAGGTATTTGTCCATCCCGATGGCAGAGTGTAATTAAACCAAACGTTATGGGCAGTTGAGGCATTTGTGTTATTGATGTAAGCCTTTAGCTGGATGGTTTCGCCCCTCGTAACGTTGGTAGGGAACTGATAAGTCGTTATTTCAAGAATTCCATATTCCCTTATTTCCAAAACCTTGTTCTGTTTTTCGTTCCATTGCCTAGTTTCTCCACCAGGATTTGTGTAGTTCATCGTTACGTTCAGGTTGTAGTTCCCGTTCGGGGTGTTGTTTGTGACCGAAACGTTAAAGGGTATCGTCCTTTTTTCATATGCGTCAACCGAAGTTATGTTGCATGTGGGGCCGCTTTGCCCAGGTAAAGCGCAACTGCAGGAGAATTCCGTTGCATTCGGGCAGTTTATCGTCACGTTTACATTGGATAGAGACGAGTTCCATGAATTGTTGAAAGTAAAGTTATACCACGTCCAGCCAGGCTTGTAAATTCTTGTTGTGCTAAGGTTAGAACTAAAAGTGTTGGGAATGTTGTGTATCTTAAATGTAAGAGAATCATTGAAAGATGTGTTCCCATTCTCCAAAATCATAGAAACGTTCCAGTAAAAAGTATACGTGCCCGTGGACGCAGTCAGGGGAATCGGATAACCAAAGGTTGCATTGTCCCACCTCCTTTCACAACTTTGTCCTTCCGGAATGTCGCCGCATTCCTTTGTTTCATTTGGTCCCCAGCTCAATTGCTGTTTGGACTGGTCTAACAAGTTCAGCGTTATGTTCGTGCTTAATGCTGTGCTGTTCAGAGCCGTTACAGTAACGTTTATCCAATCTATTTTATCCTCAACTTCATATTCATTTATCGAGTGGTCATACTGGTTCTCATGCTCCAGTTCCGTCAGTTTTAATATCGATTCCACAATTTTAAACTCATACACGTCTTCTATGGAATTCAAATCATAGTCTATCAGGACATTTCCGTACGGGTCTTTTAAAGATGCGTTAACCCTGTACCATCCAGGTTCTCTCCTATCTGTATACCACGCTCCTCCGTCTTCCCAAATCTTGGATAAGTTCAATATTGAACTGACGTTAACCGTTCTTACAGTTTCTGTGGCAAGGTCATTCACAACAGGAGGCATCAAGTTTTCCCATGTTCCCGTTACGTTGGTCTGCACAATCATCCAGAGATATCCTTTGAAATTCATATTCCCCGTGTTTTTCAGCCCGATATTTTTTTCCTCCTCGCTCAGAACCGAAGCCTGTGTGGCGTTATTTATAATATTCCAAGTTTCATTGACTTCCGAATTTCCGCTCTTTATGCCTGCCAGATAAAATGTGTATGGGAAATTAACATTTTGTTCTCCGGTACCTCTACCGTCAATTCTAAGTCCAGTTACTCCACTATCAATTCCTAATCCAATTTCGAATGAATTTCCGTCCGAAGGGTTTCCGTCCGGAGGAGGATTTATGAAAGAAACACCCCAAGTATTTGAATTTCTCAGATAAGAAATATATTTGGTTGGTTGCGTCGCGTATTTTGCATCGGTCCAACTTGGTAATCCTTGGTTCGAATCATCCACCCAAATATTGTCTCCTGATTGTGCTGTTATGCCAGCTAAATCATAAACCTGAATGGAATCCGCGGTTGCTTCGTGCCTGACTTCCGCATATTTCGATTTGTCATAAAACGTAAGATAAATTGTATAATTTGTAGACGTAGTCGTATCTGTAGCATTCAATTTGTATTTTTTAAACAATGTTCCGTTCTCTATCGTATATAATGTCCAATCAAGATTTACACCACCACCACCGCCGTATCCCGCATAATCAAACCTGTCTATACCTTGATGTAAAGTCGAAAGGTCGCCCATTATTTCGTTCCAGGCCGTTCCGTTGAAAACACGGAAGCTCTGGAAGGCCCCATCATCGTCCGCCGTCGTTCCGCTATCCTGGTCTATTGAATATCTACCGTATATCTTGGAAGTGTTGAAGTAGATGTAATTTCCAGACAACGTAACGTTAAGGCTGGTTTGGTAGTTTGGCGAACCAACGTTCTGTCCGTCGTAATATATGTAATATGTTTTGGTCGAGGAGGCAGAAACGTTGGCGAGGAAAGTCACATTTGCCGAGTCCATGTGCGTTGAATTAAGCGAGATTATGTTCCAAGTCTGCGACGGAATCTCCTGTCCGTTTTCGTTGACAACTCTCACCGAGTTGTTGTAAGCAGGATTGGAGAAGTCAACAAAAACTGTTATAGGCTCGTCAGTCTTCGCCAAGCTTATGCTGTTAGTCAACTGGACCGGTATTCTATAACTGAAAGAGTAATTCCACCAGCTTTGCGGCCTGTCACTCAGGTAGACGGTTTGTAAAGCTTTGTAGGTGTCGTTTTCCGTGACCACTTCTATCTGGGCGCTGACATTAACGTAGAAATATTTTGTTTCAGAACTGTTGCTTATCCCGTCGGTGTTGTTAGCGTAAATGTAATAACTGTAAGTACCCGTTTGCCACGTGTCCGTAAAATTCACCTTGTAGATGTCTTTCGTATTGTTTGTCATGACCAGTGAAGTCTGGGTACTGTTTGGATAAGTCACGTATGCAATAACGCTGTTCACGCCAACCTCATCCGTAACGTTCGCGTTTAATGTGACGTTATAACCGAAACCAGTTACATTCGGTTCAGCTGAAACGTTGGTTATGTAAGGAACTGAAGATATATCTAACGTAGTAGTTTCATAATCAGGATTTAGGTATTCTACGCTACTTCCGTTATAGCTTGCATTGAGAGTGTGTGTGCCAATTTTGGCCGTCTGCGGCACGGAATAGGTAACGTAAGCATAGCCGTTAGAGTCCGTGAAGTCAGAACCTATGTAATACTTCTGCTGGGTGTCATTGAACGTTTCATCCCAGAAAGTTATATTATAACCTTCCATTGGTTGGGATTCGTCGTCAAGCAATCTTGCCGTAAGTTCAACAGACCTTCCTTTGCCGACAATGCTTTGATTGGACGTGAAGTCCGTGACGTAAGTATCGGCCATGACTGTTATGTTTCTTGTCTCTGACGTACCATTGGCCGGAGAGCCGGCATAAATTCTAACCGAATAATCACCAACCTGTTTTGGAGTGACGCTCCATATGGGATAACATAGTGGGTTGGACTGGTTTAATAAGCCGCAGCCATATGGGTTGTTCGCAGACAAGGCTGTTCCGGAAGTCATGTTAGTCCATCCGGCAGTGGAAATTTTGTAAACTATATCATTCTCATAAAAATACGGCGTTTGTTTACTGTTTACGGTGTTCAT
>Ga0172362_10000273_pt1 | contig 40813 bp, 30 predicted proteins | sample LakKivs1_kivu2a2_FD_114534 | JGI IMG/M metagenome (GOLD analysis project Ga0172362, IMG submission 114534) | Sediment microbial communities from Lake Kivu, Rwanda - Sediment s1_kivu2a2 | ecosystem: Environmental > Aquatic > Freshwater > Lake > Sediment | place: Rwanda: Western Province, Lake... | reverse complement strand
AGGCGCCGATAGCGTGGTGATGGTCGAGCAGTCGGAAATGCTCGCCGGGAGCGGAGCCGGACTCGGTCGCGTTCGGCTCAGTCCACGCAAGGTCACGCGCGGGCAAAACATCATGCGGCGTGCCGTGTCGATGGCGCGTGGCGACCGCGTGCTCGCCGCGGGACACGTGTTGCGAGCGATCGAGCTGGGACTGCTGGCGGAAGTTGGCCGGACCGAGGTGCTCGCGATTCCACGGCCGCGACTGGCGGTGCTAGCCACCGGCAACGAACTCGTGCCGCCCAGCGAAAAGCCAGCGCCGGGGCTGATTCGCAACAGTAACAGCCCGATGCTTGTGGCCGCGGCGCAAACGGCCGGCGCCGTGGCGAGCGATCTGGGTATTGCACGCGATGAACGGCGCGATCTCGAACAGCGCATCGCCGAGGGGCTCAAGGCCGACGTGCTGGTGCTCTCGGGCGGAGTTTCGGCCGGGGTGCTCGACCTGGTGCCCGCGGTACTCAGTTCGCTGGGCAGCGAGCCGATCTTTCACAAGATTCGCATGAAGCCCGGCAAGCCGCTGTGGTTTGGCGTCAAGCGGCATGGTGCCGAGCAGACGACGCTCGTATTCGGGCTGCCCGGCAATCCGGCGAGTAGCTTTGTGGGTTTTGAGCTCTTGGTGCGACCGGCGATTGCCAGGCTTTCAGGCCGTAGCCCTCGTGCGTCTGAATCTTCGGCACAACTGGCCGGCGAGTTTACACACCGCGGCGATCGGCCGACGTTTCATCCGTCGTTGCTTGCGGAGCAGGGGGGCGAGCCGCTCGTTAGGCCGCTTCGCTCGCAAGGCTCCGGAGATTTGCGCGTGTGGGTCGAAGCGAACTGCCTGGCCTGCTTTCCGGCGGGGGACTACTCGCTGGCGGCGGGGGATGAAGTGCGCGTGCGTCCGCTTTCGTAGCGCTGATCGCTCTGGGCAAACGCTGCCGATCCCCCTACGCTTTAACGTATGGGAACCGCTCAGGTCGAAAGCCGCCGAAAGTCCGCCACCGCTGTCGGTTCGCAGCCGTCCGCTGCGCCGCAGGGGCCATGGTGGCAGAGTACGCTGGCCGTCGCGCTCGCGGGTTTCGGGCTGCTATGGGCCGCATTTCCTCCGCTCGATCTGTGGCCGCTCGCCTGGCTGGCGCCCGTGCCGTGGACGCTGCTGATCATGCGTCCGGCAGTTACAGGTCGCCGCCCTTACCGCATGCTCTGGCTGGCGGCGTTCGCGTTCAACCTGGCGCTGTACTACTGGGTTACGCTGCCGCATTGGGCCACCAGTTTCGGCTGGCTGCTACTGTGCTTCTACCTCGCCTTGTACTTCCCACTGTTCATCGCGATCAGTCGCGCGGCCGTGCACACGCTGCGGCTATCGCCCATCGTGGCTGCGCCAATCGTCTGGACCGGACTCGGGTTCGCCCGCTCGCATCTGCTCACCGGCTTCAACATGGGGGCGCTCGCGCACACGCAGTACCGCGTGCCGCTGGTCGTACAGGTCAGCGATCTGGCCGGCAGTTACCTGGTCAGCTTCTTGATTGTCCTGGTTGGCACGTGCCTGGCGCGGATGTTCTTCGCAGAGAATCGCCGCGTCACGTGGTGGCCGCTTGCGCCGCTGGCTGCCGCGCTCGTCGCCGTTTTGGCCTATGGCAACTGGCGGCTCGACCAGCAGACCACCTCGCCCGGTCCGACCGTGGCCCTGGTGCAAGGCTCGATCGACATCGACATGAAGCACGATCCGGCCGAGGCCGCGGCGATCTTGGAGCAGTACTACGGGCTGACGCGCGACGCCGTCGAGCGGCACGGGCAGTTCGACCTGGTGGTCTGGCCCGAGACGATGTTCCGCGATGCGTGGCGCGTGTTCGCACCGGACTATGTTCCGCCGGAGGGAGTCACCTGGACGGTGGAGCAAGGCAAGGACGTCAGCCGGCGAAACATCTCGGAGCTCGTCGGCCCGCTCAATTCGCCGTTCTTGATCGGCATCGATACCTGGTACTACAAGCCGGGCGGGGTGGATGCTTACAACTCCGCGCTGCTCACCGATCGCGGCGGGATGGTCGTGGGCCGCTACGACAAGGTTCATCTCGTACCGTTCGGCGAGTACGTCTGGTTCGCTGACTGGTTCCCGTGGCTCTACAAGCTCACACCGCTGCACGGCGGATCGAAGCCCGGTACCGGTCCGGTCTGCATGGAGAGCGAGGGGGTGCGCTACGCGCCGAACATCTGCTACGAGAACACGCTGCCGCACTTCGTTCGCCGGCAGGTGGCCGACCTGCGCGCGGCGGGACAGGAGCCAGACGTCCTGGTGAACTTAACCAATGACGGCTGGTTCTGGGGCTCGGCCGAGCTCGACATGCACCTGGCCTGCGCCGTATTCCGGGCGGTGGAATGCCGTAAGCCGTTTCTGATCGCGGCCAACACGGGCTTTTCCGCGTCGATCGACTCCGACGGCCGGATCCTGCAGCAGGGGCCCCGGCGAGATACCGCAGTTCTGGTGGACCAGGTCCGGATCGATTCGCGCCGCAGTCCCTACCTGACGCTGGGCGATTGGCCGGCTGGGCTTTGCTTGCTGCTGAGCGGCGGATTCGCCTTTGCCGGCTGGCGCAAGCGGCGGGCGGAACGCCGGGCGTGAGGCTAGAGAATTCGCCGGCAAATCGGCTTCTCAGGTCCGGCTGTAGGGTTTCCCTAGAGTCCGCAGGCTTCCGGAAGTGAAACTATTTGATTGACTTCCGAAAGACGGGGAAATTATACTGGGGGCTGGCCCAATCTGGCGGAGTTATCTCCTGTCGCTGTCGCGACTTGTGTCGCGGTGGAGATTCGCGAGAGAGTTTCGAGAGGAATCTGCCGCGGGCCACTCCTATCGTACCAATCGGAAGTCTTTCCCGGTCTATCACTATCGGATTGCCAAGCCAAGGTTGAGCGCGAAACCCTCGCAGGGGTAGAGCATCTCGGCTGGTTTGCTTGCGGAAAACACGCTATGAACCTCGTCGGCAAAATCCTTGTGGTGTTTATCTTCTTCGCGAGCGTGGCGTTTATGTCGTTCGCCGTCGCCGTTTACGGCACGCATCAGAACTGGAAAGAGAAGGCCGCGGCGGAAGGCCAGCGCGTGCAGAATTTACAGACTACGCTCAGCGAGCGTGAAGCCGAGAAGAAGACGCTCGAAGCGCAACTGCAAGCCGAGCGAGATGCTCGTAATCAAGCGGTTGCCAAGCTGGAGACCGAACGCAACAACCTTGCCACAGAACGCGATGGGCTGATCAAGCAGCGCGACGCCCTGTTGGTGAAAGATAAAGAAGCCGTGGCCGCCCTTGATGCTGCTCAGCAGAATCTCGCCCGGCTGACCACGGAAGTCGAAGGCCTGCGCGGCGAAATTCGCACCACCCAGGACGAGCGCGACAAGGACTTCAACCGGGCGGTTGAACTGACCGATCAGATTCACCAGGCGCAAGGCGAAGTTCGCCGGCTGGAGGAGCGACGCATTCAACTGGCGGCCCAACTGGCTTCGGCCAACCTGGTGCTCGATCGCCACGGACTGCACAAAGACATGTCGGTCGACGGACTCCCGCCGCAGCTTCGCGGCAAGGTCCTGGCCATCAACCGCGACAACATGCTGGAGATTTCGCTCGGCAGCGACGACGGTTTGCAATCGGGACACACCCTCGAAATCTTCCGCGGCAACAAGTACCTGGGCCGTATGGAAGTTCTGCACGCCACCAGCGATCGGGCCGTGGGCAAGGTGATTCCGGGCTACAAGAAGGGCATTATTCAGAAGGACGACGATGTCGCCACTCGGTTTAAAGTCGGGTAAGAAGAAAGACGCCGAAGCAGCCGACGCCGCAAAGCCTTCGAAGGCCGACAAGAAAGCGGCCAAGGCTGCCGCCGCCGCTGATAAAGCCGCCGCCAAGGCTGCCGCGAAAGCTGGCAAGGCCTCGGCTGCTGCTGCCGGTCGCGGTGTCGTCGTCGAGAAGCCGCCCGCGAACATCTACACGGCGCTGCTGGCGCTGTCGTTTGTGGCGATCGTAATCGCGTGCATTTGCTTGTACGCCGAGATGAGTGCCTACGAATTCAACTTTAAAGCGCGCTAACCACAGGATTCTCACGCGGCACGGAAGCCTCTAGAGCGCGCGAACTTTACCAATCCTCCTACCGGGAGCAAGGATGCTCCACCGTATTCGTGGACTGCTGGGCTCGGACCTGGCCATTGATCTGGGCACTGCCAACACGCTGATCAGCGTCGTGGGCGAGGGGCTCGTCTTGAATGAGCCCTCGGTTGTCGCCGTCGAGGAAGGCACCAGCCGCATCCTGGCCGGCGGTCGCGCCGTCGGTCATCTCGCCCGGCAAATGCAGGGCAAGACCCCACAGTCGATCGCGGTGGTGCGTCCGCTTGGCGACGGCGTGATCCAGGATTTCAAGCTCTGCGAAGCAATGCTGCGCTACTTCTTGCGGAAAGCGCAAGGGAGTGGCTGGCACGGCCGGCCGCGCGTGCTCGTGGCCGTGCCTGGTTGCATCACGCCGGTCGAGAAGCGGGCCGTGTTCAACAGCACGCAGCGGGCCGGCGCTCGCGAAGTGCTGGTGATCTCTGAAGGGCAGGCCGCGGCCATCGGCGCGGGGCTGCCCGTGGCCGAGCCGGTGGCCAGCATGATCTGTGACATTGGCGGCGGCACGACCGAAGTCGCCGTGCTCAGTCTGGGCGAGACCGTGGCCCAGCAATCGATTCGCGTCGGTGGAAACGCCATGGACCGCGCGATCGTCGATTACCTGCGCAGGCACTACGCGCTCCGCGTGGCGCCGACAGCAGCCGAAACACTTCGCATCAGCATCGGCAGCGCCGCTCCGCTGGCCAACGAACTGTCGGAGGAAGTGCGCGGCGTGGATGCCATCAGCCGTTTGCCGCGCAAAGCCACGATCACCAGCGAAGAAGTTCGCGAAGCGCTGGCCGTGCCGCTGGCGCAGATCGTCGATGCCATCAAGGCCACGCTCGACGACTGCAGCACCGAGATGGTGGCCGACCTGATCGACGGGGGTATGGTTCTCGCCGGGGGCGGCTCACTCCTGCCAGGACTCGCGGAGTTCCTCGGCGATCAGACCGGACTTCCGGCCCGGCTTTGCGGCGACCCGCTCACCGCGGTCGCGCGCGGAACTTCGATCTGCCTGGAGAATCTCGATCGGTGGCGCGGCGTGATGCTGTCGAGCGACGACGAAGTGTAGGACGCCCAACGTGACGCTACTATCGGACATGGATGTTCATCCAGACCCACTCGATTGGCGCGAGGTCGCCGGCGACGATCGAGACGCCGCCGCCGGCTCGCGACCTCGAAATCGTATGCGCTGGCTGCTGGCGTTCTACGCCGCGGCGCTCGTGCTGGTCATCGGGCGAGCAGCCCAGTTGGAACTCGCGCACGGTCCCGACTTTCGTGAAATCGCCCGGGCGCCGATCGAAAACCTCGAGACTGTCGACGCCGAGCGCGGGCGCATCCTGGATCGCTATGGTGAGGTGCTGGCCCTCGACTACCAGGCCCGAGCGTTGGCCGTGCATTATCGTTACTTGCAATCGCCACTCGATCCGCAGTGGTTGCGCCGGCAGGCACGCCTGCGCTTACCGCGAGCCAAGCGGCGCGATCCGGCGGCAATCGCCGCCGCGGAAGCACAGCTTTGCGATGAGATTGCCGCGCTGCACGCGCGACTGGCCGCGGCCTGCGGGATCAGCGGCGCGGAGTGGCACAAACGCGCCGCCCGAATCGAATCGCGCGTGGAGCGGCTGGCCGCAGTTGTGAATCGCCGCCGCAAGGAGCTGTTCAGCGAACGAACGGTCACCGTTGCTGAGGACGAACCGCTTACGCTCCAAACCGTGTTGACAGGACTATTCGCGCCACCGGCCGCGCTGCCGCCTTCGGACATCACGGTGGCTGAGCAGGCTTCGTATCACCGTATCGTCGATCGGCTCCCATCCGAGATTGTCCGGCAGATCGAGACCTCTCCGGCCGCATTTCCGGGCGTGCGAGTGGTTTCCTACACGCGCCGCCGTTATCCCGAGCACTCACTGGCCGCGAACCTGATCGGACACGTCAGCGCCCCGTCGGCGGCCCAAGTCACCCAGGTCGCGTCCGAATCGGGCGTGACGCACGTCCAGCAAGTCGGTCTGGTGGGTGTCGAAAAGCAATTCGAACCGCAGCTCGCGGGCGCAGCGGGCGTCGTGCGCCGCGTCAGCAACCGTCGTGGCGAACTGCTGGGCACGAAGAACGAACGCCGGGCGCGCACCGGTGGCGACGTGATTTTGACGATCGACGCGGAACTGCAGGCCGCGGCCGAGCAACTGCTGGAACGGTTCGACCTGCGACAGGAGGCGGAAGCAAACAGCGAGATTCCGCACGGCGGAGCTCTGCTTGTCATGGACGTGTATTCGGGCGAAATGCTCGCCGCGGCCAGCCAGCCGCGCTTCGATCCCAACTGGTTTGCCACGGGCGATCCGCGCCTCGAAGCGGCGCTGAGCGATCCAGGGCGTCCGATGTTCGATCGCGCACTGCGCATGGAGCTGCCACCTGGTTCGGTCTTCAAGCCGCTCGTGGCGATGGCCCTGCTGGAGCACGGCATCGTGCGCGAGGACACGACCTTCCGCTGCCAGGGTTATCTCAGCAGTCCCGATCGCTTGCGGTGCCAGATCTTTCGCGAACACGGCATCGGCCATGGCGAAATCACTCTGGCCGGCGCGCTGGCGCAAAGCTGCAATGTGTACTTCTTTCACCATGCGTCGGAGCTCGGCGCCGAGCCGCTCGTGGCCTGGGCTCGCCGGTTTGGTTTCGGAGAGCAGGGTGGCAATCTGCCGCTGCCAGCCGAGCTGCGATCGGACGAGGAGTTGCAGGCCCTGGCGATCGGTCAAGGCACGCTGACCGCGACGCCGCTACAGGTGCTGCGGATGTACGCCGCGATCGCCAATGGCGGTGAGCTTGTCGCACCGAAATTCACTCGCGCGCAAGTCGCTGCCACGCGGCAGCCAATTCCGTCGCGCGATACGAAGCCCTCTGAAGTGCGCATCGCCGGGCTCGATGATGACACGATCGCGGCCGTTCGGCGCGGGCTGGAAGCCGTCGTGGCCGATCCAGCGGGCACGGCCTACGCCACGGTGCGCACGCCAGACATTCCGATTGCCGGCAAGACGGGCACAGCACAAGCGGGCGGCGAGCGACCCGATCACGCATGGTTTGCAGGATACGTTCCTGCCGACGAACCACGGTTCGCGTTTGTGGTGGTGCTCGAGCATGGTGGCCGCGGCTCGGCCGCGGCAGGCACGATCTCGCGGCATCTGGTTGAACAGCTCCAGCGGCTGGAATATCTGGGCCGGATCAGCACCGCCAGCCAGACCTTTCCGCCGGGGAAAGGTTGACGCCCAAGCGTGCCGTTTGGGTGGCTCGAAAAGGGCTCGGATTCGGGCCCGGTCAAGCGGCCGAGACGAGCTCAAATTGGCCCGCGCCAGGAACCTTTCGGCGGGTAAAGTTTCGGCCGCCAACTTCGCTTCGTAAGCTATTATTTCTGAGTGGCTTAGGGCGACGTTGTGCAGCCCGCGGCCCATTGTTGGCGAGGCCCAAAAACGCTATATTGGCGGTTTCTACCAAGGGGTCAGATGCTCACCGGCAAGCGGCCTTGGAATGACCCTCCCGAGGACGCCGGTTGACCGCCCTGATCACCCCCTCTGAAAGGACTGAATTTGGCCACCAACGGAAACGAACCGCCAAACGATCCGCCCGTCGATTACGCCGCCATCGGCGGGGACATTCACAACGGTCGGATGCTCGAACTGCCCATCGAGGAGGAGCTTAAGGACAGCTACCTCATTTACTCGATGAGCGTGATTGTCAGTCGCGCGCTGCCCGATGTGCGCGACGGACTGAAGCCCTCGCAGCGGCGCATCCTGGTTGCGATGAATGATCTGAGCCTGACGCCGGGCGCCAGCCGCGTGAAATGCGCGAAGATCTGTGGCGACACGAGCGGTAACTATCACCCGCACGGCGAAGCGATCATTTATCCCACGCTGGTGCGCATGGCCCAGGAATGGAACATGCGTCACGTGCTGGTCGATAAGCAGGGAAACTTCGGCTCGATTGCCGGTCTGCCCGCGGCCGCCATGCGGTATACCGAAGCGCGGATGTCGTCGATCGCGGCCTTGATGCTCGACGACCTGAAGCTCGACACGGTCGACTTCGTTCCCACCTACGACGAGCGTCACACCGAGCCGACCGTGCTCCCGTCGCGGTTTCCGAATCTGGTGGTGAACGGCGCCAACGGCATCGCAGTTGGCATGGCTACCTCGATTCCGCCGCACAACCTGGGCGAGGTCTGCGATGCGCTCGTCAAGTTGATTGACGATCCCGAGGTTTCCGTCGACGAGCTGATGGAAGTTTGCCCCGGACCGGATTTTCCGACCGGCGGCATCATTTGCGGCCGCACCGGCATCCGCCGCGGCTACCACACCGGCCGCAGCACGATTGTGGTGCGGGCTCGCGCTCGGATCGAAGAGTTCGGCAAGAACCGCAACCGGATCGTCGTTTCCGAGATTCCCTTCCAGCAGGCTCGCGACCGGGTCGAAGAACGCATCGCGGCGCTGGTCAACGAAGACCGCATCAAGGGCATCTCGGCCATCCGCAACGAAAGCGACCTGAAAGAGCCCGTGCGGCTGATCCTGGAACTGAAGCGCGACGCCGATCCGGAAGTCGTGCTGAACCAGCTGTATCAGTTCTCACCGCTGCAGGAGTCGTTCTCCCTGATCTTTCTGGCCCTGGTCGACGGCAAGCCTCGCACGCTGTCGTTCAAGGCGCTGCTCGAAGAGTTCCTGCGTCACCGGCTGACGGTCATTCGCCGCCGCACGCAGTTCCTGCTGGCACGTGCGCGGGCCCGCAAGCACACGGTCGAAGGTCTGCTGCTCGCGCACGCGAACATTGACGAGATCATCCGCGTTATTCGGACCAGCGCCACGCAGGCCGAGGCCAAGGCCCGCTTGATGGGGATCGAAGCCCCTGCCGCGATGATGCAGCGTGCCTTGGGCGAAGAGGGTTGGGCGAATTTCCAACTCGAACGCGGCGTGCGCGATACCTACACGCTGACGCCCGTCCAGGCCGAAGCCATCCTGCGAATGACGCTGGGCCAGCTTGTGAACCTCGAGCAGGAAAAGCTCGGCGGCGAGTATCGCAAGCTGCTCGAAGAGATCACCGAATACCTGCGGATTCTTTCGGACGACAAGATCATCCTGGGCATGATCCGCGATGATTGCGTGGAGCTGAAGCGCAAGCACGCCGACGATCGGCGCACCGAGATCAGCGGCGAGGAGATCGGCTCGATCGACTTGGAAGACCTGATCACCGAAGAGACGATGGTCGTCACGATCAGCAACAACGGGTACATCAAGCGGACCCCGGCCAGCGTTTATCGCGCCCAGCGTCGCGGCGGCAAGGGCATGAAAGGCGCCAAAACCGAAGAGGAAGATCCGATTCGGCACCTGTTCGTGGCCAGCACGCACGACTACCTGATGTTCTTCACGAACAAAGGCAAGGTCTACTGGCAAAAAGTGTACGATCTGCCGCAGCTCAGCCGCGAAAGCCGCGGTCGCGCGCTGGTGAACCTGCTCAACTTCACCGAAGGGGAGAAGGTGGCTGATTGTCGCGCGGTTCGTGACTTCAACCAGCCCGATCATTACCTGCTGATGGCCACGCGCAGCGGCCTGGTGAAGAAAACCGATCTGGCCAAGTTCAGCCGGCCGATGAAAGGTGGCATCATTGCCATCAAACTGCGCGAGGATGACGAAGTCGTCGACGTGGCGATCACCAAGAAGGGCGACGAAATCGTACTGGCCACGGCCAAGGGCATGGCCATTCGCTTCAGCGAAGCCGACGCCCGCCCGATGGGTCGCAACACCAGCGGCGTGAAGGGGATCAGCCTTGGCGCCGACGATCAACTGGTCGGCATGGTCGTGGCCGAGCCCGAAGCCACGCTGCTCACGGCCTGCGAAAACGGCTACGGCAAGCGGACGACGTTTGGTCCCAATAGCGCCGCGCTCACGGATGCTGCAGCAGCCGATGGCTCGGACGACGATACCGCGCCCGAACCCGAAGTCGTTGAAGAAAGCAGCGAAGAGGACGAAGTTTCCTCGGGCAGCCGCTATCGCACTCAGCGTCGTGGCGGCAAAGGTCTGCGCGACATCAAGACGACCGATCGCAACGGCCCGGTGATTGGCGTGGTGAGCGTGCGCGACGACGACGAGGTGCTGATGATGACCGCTCGCGGCAAGCTACAGCGGATCGTGACCGGGGAGATCAGCGTCATCGGCCGCAATACGCAGGGCGTGCGGATCATGAGTCTCGACGAGGGAGACACGCTGGCCGCCATCGTGCTGGTGCCGCGCGAGGATCGCGAAGGCGCGGAAAGCGAAGGCGATGCGGCTCCGCCGTCCGGACAGTCCCCGAGCAGCCAGCCTCTGGCCGAATCGCCCCCGGCGGATGAGGCCGGCGAGTCTGAGTAATTTGGGCAGGCTCCGACTGATTCCGGTCGTTACGATCCCTATTACCGGCACGATTCGATGTGCCGTCATGCGCTCGAAATGCGGCTGGCGGCGTGCTAGTCTTGGTCCATACCCCCACTTTGCGCTCTTGTGGATAAACGGCCCCCATGAAAATCGCTGTCGTCGGCACTGGCTATGTCGGACTCGTTACGGGAACCTGCTTTGCCGAGAGCGGCAACCAGGTCACCTGCATTGATATCGATGCCGGCAAGATCGCCCGGCTGAATGCGGGCGAGATTCCGATTTATGAGCCCGGCCTCACCGAGATGGTCGAGCACAACGTAGAAGCGAAGCGGCTCCACTTTACGACGGACCTGGCGAGTTCCGTGAAGACGGCCAAGCTCGTCTTTCTGGCGGTGGGCACGCCCAGCTCCGACGATGGTTCGGCCGATCTCTCGGCACTCTGGCGCGTGGTGTCGGACATCGCTCCGCACCTGAGCGAGGACGCGATCGTGGTGACCAAGAGCACGGTGCCGGTCGGCACGAATCACGAGATCAACGAGCGGCTGGCAAAGCTCACCGGCCGGGCGTGCGACGTGGCCAGCAATCCTGAGTTCCTCAAGGAAGGCGCCGCGATCGACGACTTCATCAAACCCGACCGCGTCGTGGTCGGCGTGCGACGCACCGAAGTCGCGGATGTGCTGCGCGAGCTGTACGCTCCCTTCCTGCGAACCGAAAAGCCCTTCCTGGTCATGGCGCCCGAAAGCGCGGAGATGACCAAGTACGTGGCCAACGCGCTGCTGGCCACGAAGATCAGCTTCATCAACGAGATGGCCAATCTGTGCGAGCAGACCCGCGCCGACATCAACGACGTCCGCCGCGGCATCGGGCACGACAGCCGGATCGGATTCGCGTTTCTGTTTCCGGGCGTGGGTTACGGCGGAAGCTGCTTTCCGAAAGACGTGCGAGCGCTGGCTTCCACGGCCCGCCAATCGGGCATCGAGCCGCGGATCCTCGACGTCGTGGACCAGGTGAACACGCATCAGAAATCGATCGTGCCGGACAAGATCGAGAAATTCTTCGATGGCAAGCTGGCCGGCCGTACCGTCGCGATCTGGGGCCTGGCTTTCAAGCCCCGCACGGACGACATTCGCGAAGCTCCGGCACTGGTCTTGATCGATCGGCTGCTCGCCGGCGGCGCCAAGGTGCAGGTTCACGATCCCGAGGCGCTCGAAAACGTCCGCAAGATCTACGGCGAAAAGCTGTCGTACTCGGATCAGCCGTACGGCGCTCTGGAAGGGGCCGACGCGCTGGCCATCATGACTGAGTGGAAGGAATTCCTGCAGCCCGACTTCGCCCAGATGCACTCGCTGATGAAGTCGGCGGTGATCTTCGACGGGCGGAATCTCTATACGCCGCGGCAGATGAAGGCCGCAAAATTCACCTACTTCTCGATCGGCCGCGCGCCGGTTGAATAGGCCACGTCGAGCCGACCATACCGAGTTACGCGGCACGACTCGCGATGCGGCGAAACTCGGCTTCGTCCAGCACGATCGCTTCGCGAGTCAGCTGAAACACGAAGTTCGTCCGCGGCCAGCCGAACGCCGCCAGCAGCCGGTCGAATTCCCCGGCCGGGCAGCAGCCGTTCAAGTCGACAAAGGAGAGCCGCCCGGCGCGGTCGTAGAGATTTCCATCCACCTGCCAGGCTTGGTCGCTCTGCGAGGACGTCCACACGAAGGAACCATCCGGCTCGAGAAACATCCGCTCGAGGGCCTCCAACCGCTCGGAGGCCTCTTCGAATGTGCAGTCGAAAAGTGTGGCCGCAAGCGTGGCCGGCGCAACGGCCAAGGTCGAGAACCTCCCGCCGGCAAGTTGCACGGCGGGGCCGGCCGTAGCATCCGCGGGGCGGGCATGGATCGTAACGCAAAAGTGCAGCATGACAGGCAATAGTCCGGTGAAGCGAAGATGCCACCCGAGTCTAGCGGATGCATCGTGCGGACGAAACCTGCCGCTTGCGATGGCGTCCTTGCTCACGGTTTCGTGGTGAGCGCGAAGTCGAAAGTCCTCGGCCCATCCGCCGCGACCGTCATTGAGAGCGGAGAGCTCTCCGTGTAGCGAGTGGGAAACGGCCGGCGTGGTTTGGTCGAGTGGGACAGCGGCGGCAGATCCACGAGGTCGACGCGATACTCGCCCGGCACCAGCCCGTTCTCGAGCGGCAGGCGGTACTGGCCGCTCGGGACCTCGCAGCTTGTCTTCCGCACGCCGGGCGCCGTGGGGATGAACTGAATAGCGGCTTCCGAGAGCGGCTGTCCATCGAGGGTCACGCGCCCCGAGATGGCTTGTGGCGACTCTCCACAGCCGCAGATGCCGACGATGAGAATCGCCCATCCAGCCCACCAGGCTATTTGCCCCCTAGAACGCATCAATCTGTCTTCCATCGGCTCGGTTCGCCAGGTTGTTGAGCACGTCCGTGTCGATGGTTTCATCGAGGAAGTGCACCGAGCCGTCGACCATCACCATGTTGACCCCGCCGGGATGGTCGCTGCGAAAGGTCACCAGCTCATGAAACCTGGTGTAGATGCGGTCGGCATTGAAGACGCCCATGGTGCAGCCTTGCGACTGGATTGGATAACCTTGTCCCCAGAATGTGCTGCCGCCGGTCTCAGGCAGCGAGGTGCCTTCCATCGCCTTGATGTTCGAGAGTCCCCAGTCCAGGTCTCCCGCCACGAACGTGCGCGACGTGCCGTCCAGCGCCGAGAGTTTCGCGATACTGACCACTTTGACCTTCGCCCGGGTCGGATCGACAATCGCGCCGTTGTGATAATTGGGGCTCGTCATCGCGGCGAAGTGCGAGTATCCGCTGCCCGTGCAGACGGCGTAGCTGGCCCAGCCGGCGGGCGGGTCGCCATAGTAATGAACCATCGAGGGGCAGCGAAACACGGCGATCGGCGTTTCGATCACGCGCCGGTTCGCCTCGGTGGAGACGCTCTGCGCCGGATCGAACTGCTCGAAGAGCGCCTGTTCTTCAAGATAGGGGAGCAATGGAATGAACGCGCTGCCGCCATTGCCCTTGTTGGTGCCGGGCTTGAGCATCTCGGCGCTGGGTAGTTGCTTGTTGCGGTCGTCGAACTGGAGCATCGCCAGCCCGATCTGCTTGAGATTGCTCGCGCACGACACGCGCCGGGCCGATTCTCGTGCAGCCTGTACCGCCGGCAGCAAGAGCGCCACGAGCAGCCCGATGATGGCCATCACCACCAGCAGTTCCACAAGTGTGAAACCGCGCGACTTGCAGGCTGGAGAGGTGTCGTTCATGGGGCGTGGGGCGAGAGAGAAAAAACCGAGCACGGAGCAGGCCGCTCAGGGGAAGCCGACCTGCTCCGTACCCAGAGGGTGTAACCGCGGTGACTACTTGCCGGCACGGCGACGAGCACGACGCGCGCCAATGCTTACCAGGCCGACCAGACCCATGCCGAGCATCGCGATCGTGCCGGGCTCTGGCACGGCGACCGAAGAGTCGACCCGCAGCACTTGCAGGCTGGAGTGGACCATTTCGCTAAAGACCACTTTGAAGTCGCCGGTGAGGCCTGGCAGATAGATCTCCCAGATGAGCTCCTCGTACTGCACTTCGCCGAACGAAGACATCATCGCCGGATCGTAATACGAGCGCGTCACGTCTCCCGCCAGACTTGTGGCCAGCACGTTGTTGGCCGAGTCCAGAATCTTGATCGTGTCCCGCAGTACGCTGCCGCCGCTGCCGTTGCCTTCCGGATCGTAGTCCGGGTTCAGCGTGACGCCAGTCTGCACGATGATGTGCGTGCCGGGGCCGGCAACTCCGGCACCGGGAATCGCCGCGGTGACCGAGTAGTTCGCGCTAAAGGCATAGAACCCGCCGCTGCTGGCCACGAACGCGCCAGTCGGCGTCAGGGTCGGCGAACCCGTGCCGGGGTTGGCCTCATGGTCCAAGTTCGTGGTGATCGGCACGGCAGAACTGACGGCCACCCACTGCTGATACGTCGAACCGACGTCGCCAACGCTCCAGCCGGTCGGTTCGCTGAAATTGATTGGAAGCGCACTTGCCGGTGCGCTCATGGCCAGGAAACCAGCGACGGCAATCGCCAGAACGAAAAATCGAGATGCCAAACTCTGAGCTGCTACTTGCACAACAAAACTCCTCACGCGAAATGTGAATCGATGACGGCACGCCTCCAACGCTTGGAAGCACGAAGCCGGCCGCATGAACAAGCGGCGAAAGTACCGAGGTGGCGAGCGGGCGATGGTCGCGTCAGAAAGAGCTCAGAGCGCGAACGGCGGGCGGGCGGGTCGAATCAAGGGCGGCACCCAGAGGGTGCCGGGCGAAGAACCAGTTAGCGGGCGAGATGGCGGACGGGCTGGTTCTTGTTGAGACTTAGTCTCAACAGGCGTGATTGTAATCCAACGCCGCAGCGTGTCAAAGGGGTTCGAGAGATTGCGCTCCGGCGCAGGCGACGGCTATGATCCCGCCACGGCCGCTTCCAGCCACTGGCGATAAGCTTCTGACACTGCAACGACTTCCGTCGCCAGGATCTCAGCCGTCTGATAGGGGTGCAATTCGCGAATGGCCGCTTCAAGTCGCGGGAAGATGGAGCTCAGACTTTTGATGGTGAGCCGCCACTCCTGGCCCGATTCGATTGCGTCCTGCCAGCGATAGATGCTGTTGATGGGGCCATCGATTTGCACGCAGGCCGCCAACCGCTGCTCGACCAGCGCGCGTCCGATGCGCTCGGCATCGGCCTGGCTGCCGGTGGTGGTGACAACTTGAACGATCCCGGCCATGCGGATTCAGCTCCTTCGGATGCCCGCCAGCAGCGGCGATCTCGATCAACCCGCCGGTGCGAGCTTGGCCAGGTCCCCCTTGGCCTTGGCCAGTTCGTCGGCCAGGGCCTTGTCGTCCGGATTGGCCTGCGACATCTGCTCGCGCACTTCCACGGCCCGCTTGAGGTTGGCGATCGCCTCGTCTTTTTGGTCGTTCTGCTTTTGCAGATTCGCCAGGGCCGTCAGCGACTCGACCAGCCGGACCTGGTAATCCTTGTTCGCCGGCTGTTCGCGAGCCAGAGTTTCCAAGGTGTCGCGGGCTTGTTGCCAAGCGCTCATGGCGAAGGAATGGCGGTCGGGAACCGCTGTTTGCAGGGTGCCGGAAACCTTGAGCAGCGCGGCCAGGTCGTCGCGAAAGATGGGATTCTCAGGATGTTTTCTGGCCAGGGTTTCGAGCGAGGCCAAATTCATCTGAAACGATTGCAACAAGCCCATCGCGTGCAGTTGCATCGGCGTATCCTTGACCATCGCCCATTCCATGGGAGCCGTCGACTTCAGGGCGTTCTGGTTCATGCTCGGGTATCGCGATGCGTCATACTCCGCGGCGGACATCGCGTCGAGCAGTTCGGCGATACTCTTGAGGTCACCGACTAGACCGCCCTTGCCCGACTTGGCCTGCAGTCCGGCCGCTCGCTGGTAGGCGGCGACTGCCCGATCGAGGTTTTCAGGGTTCTTGCGCAGCTCCCAGGCACTTTGTTGATAGTGATTAATCGCGGGGCCAAAGATTTCCTCGCGGGCTTTGGCATTCGCCGGTCCCTTGAGTCGGCTGGAATTGGCGGCCGCATCGATAATTTGTCCCAGTGCCACCTCACTCTGTTCGGCTTGAGCTTTGAACTCATCACGTTGCTTCATGGCCCGCATGGCCACGAGCGTTGACAACACAGCCGCGACAATCGCGCCCACGAACAACAGCGAAAGCAACATGTCGGTGAGCGCGCGACTCGATCCGCGTTTAGCCTTGGCTGCCGGTTCAGCGGTAATGGGTTCGGCCTGTTCAAACGCGATCGGCTCGACGGCCATCGGTTCAGCCGTCGCGACGGCGACTACCGGCCGGCCAACCTCCGATCCACACTCGGGGCAAACGGCAGGAACGTTCGCGTCGTCACTCGCGTCGAACGAATGGTGGCAGGCGGCGCATTGCATGACGGCAAAACTCACACGAAGGGAGGAAGCGGATGGGTGGAATGACCCTCTATTTTCCTCCGCCGCTGATACGCCGTCAATTGTTCGCCACGGACGATTCCACCGCAAAAAGGCTCGTTTTTCGAGCCGAACGGCTCGCCCGCCCGCTAGCCTCGGCGAATCTCGAACACCGAGACATGCAGGTCCGCCCCCGCGTCGGTGGCAGGCACCTTTTCCACCAGCTCGGCAGACAGCCCGCGCTCGCGGCAAATCTCGAGCAAGGCGTCCGCCGTCCGCCGGCCCGGATCGGTGACGATGGCCAGCCCCCGCTCGGCCAGGCATTGCTCGATGACCGCCACGACCAAGGCTGCCTGCGGCTTTTCGTAGAGCACGTCCGCCGCCACGACCAGGTCGAATGCGCCCAAGTCGTCCGGTAATCTGCGCCAGTCGACCAGCCGCGAGTCGACACCTTCGACGCCGTTTCGCTGGGCGTTGGCCTCGGTGAACTCGAGCGCCTCGGCATAGTAGTCAGTGGCCAAGGCCTCAAAGCCGGCAGCCGCGGCCGCGATCGCAGGCAGCCCAATGCCGCAGCCTAGTTCCAACAGCCGCTTGCCGGCGCCGTCGTGTTTCGAGAGTCGTTCGGCCAGAATCCGCGCGCTTGGCCAGACGTCGGCCCAATAGGGAATCCGCTCGTCGACGGCGAAGTCTTCCTCGCTGATCAGGTCGTCGACATTCCGCGGTTTGAGCAACCGGTAGGTGCGCTCGCCAACAGTCACTTCACACTCGGCGACCTCGAAGCGTCGCGCGAGCGACTGCGGAACATCCAGCGGGGGTTGCGACACGTCGGGCTTGCTGCCTATTGTTTGAGTCGGCCTATTGCTTGAGACGTATCGGCAGTTCGTCGATCTTGGCCGCCAGGATGAAATCGTTCTCCGAGAGACCGCCGATCGCGTGCGTGTAGATCTCGATCCACACGTTGCGATAGCCTTCCAGGTGCAAGTCCGGGTGATGCCCCTCTTCCTCGGCCAGTTCGGCCACGGAACCAAAGAACTCCATGCCGGCCAGGAAGTGCTTGACGATCCAGTCCTTGCGGATCCGCTCGCCGTCGTGCGTAAGCCGCCACCCGGCCAGCCTTTCGAGCTGAGCTTGCGACTGCGCGAGCGAGTACTTCGGCACGCCCCCTTCGCAGGGAACGCACTTTTTCTTGGTGAGTTGCTCGGGCGTTTGAGATTGCATGGTGGGACCTTTCGGGGCAGCGTGGCACTTACGGACTGTCGCCCCCGAGTCGTATTATCCCGCCACGGCAATCTTCGTCAAACGCCGGCTGTTCGCACCGTTTCCGTGAGCTCATAACCCGACGCGTGAGCGAGGATTCTTCGTTGCCTCGCTCACGCGTCGGGTTGCGAAATGCCTTAGCAATCCTCAGCACCGCGAGCGCAAAAAGAAACCCCAGGGAAGTCCATTCCCTGGGGGCCTCTCGCTCGTTCCGTCGGTTGGAGATTACGGATTAATGATTCGAAGTATCAGACCGTTACCAGGTGCGGCCGCGGCGCACGACGGGTCCGTTCGACCAGCTCGACGAACACCGGAGCGTCGAACGGCTTTCGCAGGTAATAGGTGCCGCCGCCAGCATCCGCCCGGCGAATGATGTCGGGCGACTGCATCGACGACAAGAACATTACGGGCACATCGACTTCGAGTTCGCAGGAACGGCGAAGTTCGTCGCAGAAGGCCTGAATGCCGTGCCGCGCTAGGCTCACGTCGGCGATCACCAGATCCGGAGCGTGATGATCGAGTTGAGCCGCGGCTTCCGAGAGGCCACTCGCTCGCAAGCATTCGTAGCCCAACCGATGCAGGATGCGGGCCACTTCGCTCAAGACTTCCGGATGATCGTCGATTGCCAGGACTCGGACCTGACTTGCATGTCCTTCGTGCATGGGAATGCCTCTCCGTTTTGATTCGCGTTTCGCGGGCCGCCTGCCACAAAAATCGCGACTGTTTGCCCGTCAGGAGTACCTGACTTGCCTGCCAGGCGTACCTGGATGGCTTGCCAGGCTTCACCCGACTTTCTGATCAGGTTTACCTGGCCGGCAAACTGCCCTTCACCAGCTATATTCGACACCCGCGGTCGATTTTCTTCACGGGTCCCTCACAGCTTTCGCGATCTCGCGATATTCCCTGCTCGAAAGAATCGGCATTTCCCGCCGATTTGGTTATCCCTCGGTTCCGGTTGTATGGGTTGAATGCCGCGTAAGGTCCCCGGCGGCGTGTCGGCCTTTTCTACGCAGCGGCGTGGTAAAGGTGCGCGCCGGTTGGGTTGCATGCAGCGCGATGAAGCTAGCGCAAAAAAATCCCCCGGAGTGATCCGGGGGATTTCGATTCGTTCAATCATCCTGCCGAGCGGGCACTACTTCCACGCAAAGTCGCCGGCGTTGACGCTCGGCAGGTGCGTCACGCCCATCAGGTACTTGTCGACGGCTCGGGCGGCTTCGCGGCCTTCGTGAATTGCCCACACGACGAGCGACTGACCGCGGCGGATGTCGCCCGCGGCGAACACGCCATCGACGCTCGACATGTACTCGGCGTTGCACTTCACGTTGCCGCGCGGATCGAGCTCGAGGCCGAGCTCATCAATCGCACCACGCTTCTCGGGTCCGAGGAAGCCCATCGCCAGGAGCACGAGCTGCGTGGGCCAGATCTTTTCACTGCCGGGGACTTCGCGCGGGCTGAGCCGACCGGCGTCGTCCTTCACCCATTCGACGTGCACCGTCCGCAGGCCGGTGAGGTTGCCGGCGTCGTCGCCGATGAATTCCTTGGTCTCGATACTGAACTCGCGCTGGCAGCCTTCCTCGTGCGAAGTGCTGGTGCGGAAGATCACTGGCCAGTACGGCCAGGGCGTGTTCTTGGGCCGCTCCACCGCACGAGGATACTGTCCCACGTCCGGTGGCGCGGGGAAAAGTTCAAACTGGGTGAGGCTCTTGCAGCCTTGGCGGTTCGACGTGCCCGTGCAGTCGCTGCCGGTGTCGCCCCCGCCGATGACGATCACGTCCTTGTCGGTCGCCAGAATCTGCTCCTTGAGCGTATCGCCCTGGTTTACCTTGTTCTGCTGCGGCAGGAATTCCATCGCGAAGTGCACGCCTTTCAGCTCGCGTCCGGGAATGGCCAGATCGCGCGGATGTGTGGCGCCGCCGGTGAGCAGGATCGCGTCGTACTTCTCGCGAAGCTCTTTGACCGAGACGTTCACGCCGACGTTCGCGCCGGTGCGGAACTCGACGCCTTCGGCCTTCATCTGATCGATCCGCCGCCAGACGCGCGATTTCTCGAGCTTGAAGTCGGGAATCCCATACATCAAAAGCCCGCCCGGGCGATCGGCTCGTTCGAACACGGTCACCGAGTGACCCGCGCGATTGAGTTGTTGGGCGGCGGCGAGGCCTGCGGGCCCGCTACCGATGACGGCCACCCGCTTGCCGCTACGCGACTCCGGCGGTTCCGGCAGAATCCAACCCTCGTCGAACGCGCGATCGGCGATCGAAACTTCGATCTGCTTGATCGCCACGGGATCTTCGTTGATCCCCAGCACGCAGGCTGCTTCGCACGGGGCAGGGCAGACCCGGCCTGTGAACTCGGGGAAGTTGTTCGTCGCATGCAGGCGCTCGATGGCTTCGTGCCACTGGTCGCGATACACCAGGTCGTTCCAGTCGGGAATGATGTTTCCCAGCGGGCAGCCGGTATGGCAGAACGGAATGCCGCAATCCATGCAGCGCGCACCCTGGGTGCGCATTTCTTCCGGCGAGATGACCTTCAGAAACTCGTTGTAGTGCTTCAAGCGATCGGGCACCGGTTCCTTGGGAACGTACACCCGCTCGTACTTCATGAACCCGTTAACTTCACCCATGTGCCACCTCGACGCCGCCGGCTTGCATGGCCTGGGCTTCTTCCTGGAGTTTCTTGAGAGCCAACTTGTAATCGGTCGGCATGACCTTGACGAACTTGCTGCTGACGTCGTCCCAATTGTCGAGTACCCACTGCCCGCGCGAGCTGCCGGTGTACTCGACGTGTTTGCGGATCATGGTGAGCACGGTGTCCTGATCGGCCGGATCGCTGAGATCCTCGAGCTCGACCATTTCCTTGTTCACCAGCGGCGGGAAGTTGCCATCCACGTCGAGCACATAGGCGATACCGCCGCTCATGCCCGCCGCGAAGTTGCGTCCCGTCTTGCCAAGCACCACGGCCCGGCCGCCGGTCATGTACTCGCAACCATGATCACCGACACCTTCGACCACGGCATTTGCACCGCTGTTGCGAACGCAGAACCGCTCACCCGCGATGCCGCGGAGATACAGCTCTCCGCTGGTGGCGCCATACAGCACCACGTTACCGGCGATCACGTTTTCTTCCGGCACGAATGAGCTCTCACGCGGCGGATAGACGATGATCTTGCCGCCCGAGAGACCCTTGCCGCAGTAGTCATTCACATCGCCTTCGACCCGGACGGTCACACCGTGCACGCCAAACGCCATCAGGCTCTGGCCCGAAGAGCCGCGGAAATTTATCTGAATGGTGTCTTCGTTCTTGAAGCCGCCGCGGCCGTATCGCTTGGTGACTTCGCTGCACAGAATTGTGCCCACCGTGCGATTCACGTTACGAATCGGCAGGTCGAGCTTGACCGGTTCTTCGCGGTCGAGCGCCGGACGGCACAACTCGAGCAGCAGCGTCACGTCGACGGATCCCTCTAGCCCGTGATCCTGCGGCTCGGCACAGTACGTGTTGATGTGATCGGGAACCTGCGGTTTGTGCAGAATCTTGGAGAAGTCGAGCCCCTTGGCCTTCCAGTGATCGATCGCCGCCCGGGTGTCGAGCTTGTCGACCCGGCCAACCATCTCGTTGATCGTGCGGAAGCCGAGTTTGGCCATGATCTCGCGGAGCTCTTCGGCCAGCAGGAAGAAGTAGTTCACCACGTGCTCGGGCTTGCCGGAGAACTTCTTCCGAAGTTCGGGGTCTTGCGTGGCGATGCCCACGGGGCAGGTATTCAGGTGGCACTTCCGCATCATGATGCAGCCCACGGTGACCAGTGCCGCGGTGGCGATGCCCCACTCCTCGGCGCCGAGCATCGTGGCAATCGCAATGTCGCGAGCCGTGCGAAGCTGACCGTCTGTCTGCACGATGATCCGGCTGCGCAGGTCGTTCAGCACGAGCACTTGGTGCGTCTCGGCCAGGCCAAGCTCCCAGGGAGCGCCGGCATGCTTGATCGAGGTTTGCGGACTCGCGCCAGTGCCGCCGTCGTAACCGCTGATCAATACGACGTCCGACTTGCCCTTGGCCACGCCGGCGGCGACCGTGCCGACGCCGACTTCGGCCACCAGCTTCACCGAGATGCGGGCTTCACGATTCGAGTTCTTCAAATCGTGAATAAGCTGTGAAAGATCTTCGATGGAATAGATGTCGTGATGCGGCGGCGGCGAGATCAAACCCACGCCCGGCGTGCTGTAGCGAATCCGGGCGATCTCCTTGTCGACCTTGTGGCCGGGGAGCTGGCCGCCCTCGCCGGGCTTGGCGCCCTGGGCCATTTTGATCTGCAGCTCGCGGGCGCTGACGAGATACTCGCTCGTCACGCCGAAGCGACCGCTGGCCACCTGCTTGATGGCGCTAGAGCGACGGTCGCCGTTCGGGTCGGGCGTGAAGCGGACGGGATCTTCGCCACCCTCGCCCGTGTTGCTCTTGCCGCCGATGCGGTTCATGGCGATGGCCAGCGTTTCGTGCGCTTCGCGCGAGATCGAGCCATAGGACATGGCCCCCGTCGCGAATCGCTTGACGATCTCGCTGGCCGGTTCGACCTGTTCGATCGGAATCGACTTCTCCGACCATTTGAAATCGAGCAGCCCGCGAAGCGTCAGGAGCTGCTTCTGCTGATCGTCGATCAACTGGCAGAACTTCTTGAAGTCGTCGCGGCTGTTGAGCTGCGTAGAGTGCTGCAGCTTGGCGATCACGTCGGGGCTGAAAATGTGAGCTTCGCCTTTGCGGCGCCATTGATACTGTCCGCCCACGTCCAGGTTGAGCACCTGCGGCACTTCGTTCCGGGGGTAAGCGTGTTCGTGGCGGCGAATGGTTTCCTCGGCCACGGCCTCGATGCCCACGCCTTGAATCCGGCTGGCGGTGCGGGTGAAGTACTCGTCGACAAAGTCGCTGTTCAGGCCGATCGCCTCGAAGATCTGCGCCCCGCGGTAGCTGGCCTGCGTCGAGATGCCCATTTTCGACATCACTTTGAGCAGGCCCTTGCCGACGGCCTTGATGTAGTTCTTCTCGAGCTTCTCATACGGCAAGTCCGAGGGCAGATAGTTTTCCTTCTGCATCTGTCGCAGCGTGGCGAACGCCAGGTATGGGTTCACCGCGCCCGCACCGTAGCCGGTAAGCAGGGCGAAGTGATGCACTTCGCGGGCTTCGCCTGTCTCGACCACGAGTCCGCAGCGGGTCCGGCTGCCTTCGCGCACCAGGTGATGGTGCACGCCGCTGGTGGCCAGCAGGGCCGGAATCGGCACCATGTCGGTGCTCACGCCACGATCCGAGAGGATCAAAATCGTCACGCCATCGGCCAGTGCCTGCGATGCTTCCGCCCGGAGGCTAGCCATCCGCGTCTTCAACCCCTCGGGACCTTCGCTGCGCGGGAACAATGTGCTCAGCGTGCGGCTCTTGAGGCGATCCAGATCGACCTGCTTCAGCCGCTCGAGCTGGGTGTTCGTGAGCACCGGCTGGTCGAGACGCAACAACCGGCACTGCTCGGCCGTCTCGTCCAGCAAGTTGCCTTCGCTGCCGATCGTGGTGACCAGCGAGGTGATGATCTCTTCGCGAATCGCGTCCAGCGGCGGGTTGGTCACCTGGGCGAACAGCTGCTTGAAGTAGTTGTAGAGCAGTTGCGGTCGATCCGAGAGCACGGCCAGCGGCGTGTCGTTGCCCATCGAACCGATGGCCTCATAGCCGCTGAGCGCCATCGGCGCCATCAGGATCTTGAGGTCTTCGAGCGTGTAGCCGAACGTCCGCTGCAGCTTCAGAATCGGCTCGTCCAGGTGGCCGTTCACCGGCGCCACCTCGGGCAGGTCTTCGATGGAGAGCAGGTTTTTGTCGAGCCACTCGCGATACGGCCGCTTCGACGAGAGCGACTTCTTCACCTCGTCGTCGCGAATGATCCGGCCTTGCTTCGTGTGAACCAGGAACATCCGGCCCGGTCGCAAGCGGCCCTTGAACTCGACTTCCTCGGGCGGAATGTTCAGCACGCCGGCTTCCGAGGCCATCACGACGAGCCCGCCCTTGGTGACCCAGTAGCGGCTCGGCCGCAGGCCATTACGATCGAGCAGGGCGCCCATCACGGTGCCGTCGGTAAAGGCCATCGAGGCCGGTCCGTCCCACGGCTCGAGCAGGCACGACTGATATTCGTAGTACGCCCGCAACTCGTCGCTCATGCTTTCGTGGTTTTGCCACGGTTCGGGAATGAGCATCGACATCGCTTCGGGGAGCGAGCGGCCGGTGATCACGAGCAGTTCGAGCGCATTATCGAACACGGCCGAATCGCTGGCGCCGGCGCGGCAGACCGGAAAAATCTTGTGCAGGTCGGCCCCGTACTTTTCGCTGGCGAACATGCTCTCGCGGGCATGCATCCAGTTGATGTTGCCGCGGAGGGTATTGATTTCGCCATTGTGGGCGAGGTACCGGAATGGATGGGCGAGGTCCCAGGTGGGAAACGTGTTGGTGCTGTAGCGCTGATGCACGAGCGCGAGCGCCGAGACGAACCGCTCATCGGCCAGATCGTCGTAGAACGTTTCGACCTGGTCGGCCAGCAGCAGGCCTTTGTAAATGACCGTGCGCGACGATAGGCACGGTGTGTAATTGTATTTCTTTTGCGCGAGGTCGCTGTTCATGATCGCATTGGCTTGGAGCTTGCGAATCACAAACAACTTCCACTCGAACATGTCGGCCGGCGTATCCTTGCCGCGGGCGACGAAGAACTGGCGAATGGTGGGTTCGACGGCCTGGGCCGTGGGCCCCAGCACGCTATTGTTGACCGGCACATCGCGCCAGCCGAGCAGCACCTGGCCTTCTTCCGCGATCGCTTTTTCGTATTCCGCTTCGCAGATGGCGCGCTCTTTGGCGTCGCACGGCAGGAAGGCCACGCCGATGCCGTACTCGCCCGGCGCCGGGAGCGTGATGCCCAGTTCCGCGGCCTTGGCGGCGAAGAATTCATGCGGAATCTGCGTCAGAATTCCCGCGCCGTCCCCGGTCAGCGGATCGCAACCGCACGCGCCGCGGTGGGTGAGATTCACGAGAATCTCGAGCCCCGAGCGCACGATCTGGTGGCTTTTTTCGCCGCGGATGTTGACGACAAAACCGACACCGCAGGCGTCGTGTTCGGTCGAGGGGTCGTACAGGCCCTGGCCTGGCGGCGGTCCCTGGGGATAGTGTTGTTCCATGGCGGATTCCCTTACGCTTCGTTACTTCGCCTTGATGCGTGCCACGCGACGCGGTCGCGCATGCATGCCATCTTCAGTTTCTTGTTCTGTCGTTTCGGTTGTGTCGTTCGCCTCGGCCGCTTCAGGGTGATGCGCGCCGTTGCCGTTCCACTTGTGCTCAACATTCTCATCCGTCGGGCAAGTCTGGCAGGCCTGTTGCCCCTCGGCCTGCAGCAGTTCTATGAATCGCCGGGTCGTGCTTCCCAGTTCTTTGCCCCGGCGATGAATGATGCCCAATGGACGAACCAGCTCATCGTTGTCGAGCGGCACCACGGCCAGCGTCTTCGCTTCGACCTCGCGCAGCACGGTCGGTTCAGGCAGCAAGGCCACGCCGGCGTCGATCTCCACGGCACGCTTGATCGTCTCGATGTTGTCAAACTCCATCGCCACGCGGACTTCCACGTCGTTGATCTGCAGCACGCGATCGATCTCGCGGCGGATCGTCAGGTCGCTGTCAAAGCCGATCATCTTTTCGCCCGACAGATCCGCAAAGCTAATCCGTTCGCGCTCGGCCAGTCGATGCGTGGGCGCACAGGCCAGCACCATCGGTTCTTCGCGCCAGGGGATCGCTTCGATGGTGCGTGACGCGCGGGGATAACTGATCAGCCCCAGGTCGGCATGGTCTTTCTCGACCGCGTCGAACACCCGGTGCGGATGCTGGTACTCGAGCCGCACGTTGGCCTTGGGATATTGCGCCAGGAATTGCTGCAGGTAGCGGCTCATGTGATGCAAGCCGACCGAGTAGATCGACACAACCCGCACGCGGCCTGAAACCTCTTCGTGCAGTGTGCGGACCTGATCTTCCAGGGCGTCGTACCGCTGGACCAGCTTCCGGCAGCCTTCATAGTAGGTCTCTCCCTCGGGTGTCAGCACGAACGGCCGCTTCGAGCGGTCGATCAGCTTCACCCCCAGCCGGCGCTCGAGCTGATTGACCACCTGGCTGGCCCCGCTCTGAGAAATGCCGTTTTCATCGGCCGCCCGGGAAAAGCTCCGCCAGCCCACGACATCGCAGAAGACCTTCAGGGATTTGAGGTGCATGGCGGAGGAGGCCCGATAATATTTTCAAATAGAGAGCGAACGCAGGATTCAAGGCGAACATGCTAACCTAGACGGCTTAGCTGCATTAGTCAAGCAGTTTTCTAAGACCAGAGCGAGCTGCCGCCGGCCAGGTTCGCGGGGCATTCAAGGCCGATTCGTGAGAGCGCAAATCAATAATTCATAATGACTTGTGGTATTCTTAATAGGCCCTGTTCAGCATCACGATTACTTCTACTGATCCGTCTCGCTCGCCCGTAACCAGCACTCGCGGTGCAGAAGCGGGGTTAATCTTCCGCCTGACGCGCAAAAAAACGGCTCGAGCTTCCTGTTCAGAAGCCCGAGCCGTTGGGGGACTTAGGTAAGGATTATCTCGCCCGAGATACCGTCTTTCGAGCCCTATTCGGGCTTCGTCTTCGGCTCGTACGCGTGGTCTCGCTTCGAGATCACGGTCGCCTTGACGATTTTGTCCGGCGTTGGTTTGCCGGGCACGCCTTCGGTCTTGGTGAGTTTGGCCAGAACGTCCATCCCTTCTACCACCCGGCCGAATACCGTGTGCAGACCGTCGAGGTGCGGAGTTGGCACAAAGCACAGGAAGAACTGCGATCCGCCCGAGTCGGGGGCTTGAGTCTTGGCCATGCTTAACGTTCCTCGGAAGTGTTCGCGGTGATCGGGATTCGCCACTTCGTCGGGAATGGTGTACTTGGGCCCGCCGGAGCCGTCGCCATTGGGATCACCACCCTGGGCCATGAAGCCGGGAATCACGCGGTGGAAGGACAGTCCGTTGTAGAACTTCTTATCCACCAGGCTGATGAAGTTGGCCACGGTGTTGGGGGCCTGGTCTTCGAAGAGCTCGATGACGACGTCCCCCTTCGAGGTTTCCAGCTTCACGCGCGGATTATTGGCCTTGGCATCCGCGGCGCGAAACTTCTGCTCGCGAGCCCATTTAGTCTTGTAGTCTTCGACCGAGTCGAGCAGGCGCAGGCCGTCCTGGTTGATGGCCTTTTTGTCCTTGGCCGCCTGCAGATGCCCTGCGGCCGCTTCGAACTGATTGGTGTTGAAGAGGGCAATTCCCGCCAGAATATCGAGGTTCGGATTCTCCAGCTTGTTGTCGACGAGCAACTTGGCGAGTTCCGAGGCCCGTTCGTAGTCGTCGCTGTTCACCGAATCGGCCAGCGCCGCAACGAGAAACTCATTGAGGTCCTTGTTCTGGTTCGGGGCCGCGGCATAAGCCAGCTTGGCGGATTGGACCAGCCGAGGCATCAGCGACTGCACTTGCTCGCCAATCTGCTGGGCCTCGGCCTGCAGCTTCGGCTTGTCGGCGCTGGGATCCGTCTGGTAAAGCTGCCGCAGTTGGGCGAACCGCGTCAAATGCTGCTTCCACTCCGCGTACAGCTTGGGGAAGTCGGCGGCCGTGGCCGCCACCGGCTCGGCGGCGGCCTGGGCACGCGCCGAGTCGACCTGCGCAAACAAGGCCGCGAACACGGCAAAACCACACAACAGGCGGGTTCTCATTACGTTTTCCTGGTAGGAAGGGTGGTTGGTTGGGAGTGAGCGCCATGGGGAGAGATCAGGTATAGTTAGCATATCAGACGGTCCCGCTACAAACGTAGCCCCCGGCCTGCACGGACACTGTCCCGCCCGGGCGGCGTTTTGCCACGAGTTCAACAGGATCTGCCTTGGCGCGCGCTCGAAAGAATCCCGCGGAAACGCACGACCGACTGTCGGGCGTCGGCGCCGCGGCTGAATCGGTCCGGATCATCGGCGGTGAATTCCGCGGACGAAAACTCATCTACACTGGTGATCTACGCACGCGGCCGATGAAAGATCGTGTCCGCGAAGCGGTCTTCAACCTGATTGGGACGGACGCCGCTGGGCGACAGGCCATCGACTTGTTTGCCGGAACCGGCGCCCTGGGGCTCGAAGCCCTCAGTCGCGGAGCCACCCGAGCCACGTTCTACGAGCAGCACTTTCCGACCGCGAGGGTGATTCGCCAGAACGCCGCGCTGCTGGGAGTTACCGAACGGACGCTGGTCGAATCGGGAAACGTGTTCCTGTGGGTTCCGCACGCCAAGTTCGAGGCGGATCAGCCCTGGCTGGTGTTCTGCTCGCCGCCCTATGCGTTCTATCTCGAGCGGCAGCAGGACATGCTCACGCTGATCGGAACGCTGATTGACCGCGCGCCGTCGGGAAGCGTGTTCGTGGTGGAGTACGACGCCCGGTTCAATAGCGAGCTGCTACCGAAAACAGTGTCGTGGGATGTACGTCAATACATGCCGGCCGTAATTGCGATCGGCCGCAAGCCGTAAACTTAGCTCTTCAGAGGTCCCGCAATCATGGACATTCGAAACCGCGACCGCGTCCCCAGCTTCACGACCAAAGACGGTTCCGAGATTCGCGAGCTGCTCGCGCATCGCAACTCATGTATCGCGAAGCAAAGCCTCGCCGAAGCGCGACTTCCAGTCGGAGCCAGCACGACGCCGCACTACCATCCCAATACCGAGGAGATCTACTACATTCTCAGCGGCGAGGGACGAATGCGAATTGCCAGTGATGTTCAGAGTGTCGGGCCCGGCGACGCGATCGCGATTCCGCCCGGCGCTGAGCATGAAATCACGAACACGGGGAGCGAGACACTGGTGTTCCTGTGTTGTTGCGCGCCGGCCTATGAGCACGAAGACACGGTGTTGATTGACTCGTAGCTCGTGCCGCGATCACGACTCGTCGCTGCTGGCCAGTTTCTTGCGCAGTGTCGCGCGGTGAATCCCCAGCAGGTCGGCCGCGGCCGCGCGATTGCCGGTTGTCTGCTCCAGCACCACGTCGAACAACGACGGTTCCACGCGGGACAGAAACTCCTGATAGATGTTCCCCTCGGCTGCCCGGCTGGCCAGTTGTCGCTGGGCCCAGTTTCGCACGGCCGTTTGCAGATCGTCGCCCGCGGTCACACGCAGCGCGGGCTCGGCCGGGGGTAGATGCTCCACTTCGATCTGCCCGCCGCGGGCCAGCAGCAGGCCGTGTTCGACAGCGTGCCGCAGTTGGCGGACATTCCCGGGCCACGGGCGGCGGCACAATTCCTCCATGGTCTCGAGCGAGAAACTCGTCGCGCTGGTTGTTTCGCTCCGTGCTCGTCGCAGGAAAGCTTCGGCCAGCAGCGGGATGTCCTGCACCCGCTCGCGCAGCGGCGGCAAGTGAATTTCGAACGCCGCCAGTCGGAAGTACAAGTCGCGCCGCAAGGTTTCCGGCTGCGATTCGATCGGCCGGTTCGTCGCGGCAATCACGCGGAAAGCTGTGGCCCGCGGCTGCGCGCTGCCGACCGGCGTGACCTCGTGTTGTTCCAGCACACGCAGCAGCTTGACTTGCACGCCGGGCGGAATGTCGCCGGCTTCTTCGAAGAACACGGTGGCCCCGTGGGCCAGTTCCAAAAGCCCGGTGCGAGCCGACTCAGCTCCCGTGAAGGCACCCCGCTCATGACCGAACAACTCGCTTTCAGCCAGCGTGGGGCTGAGCGAAGCCAGGTGGATCGGAACAAAGGGCTCGGCCGACCGGCGTGAATGCCGGTGAATCGCCCGGGCCACCAGTTCCTTGCCAGTGCCGCTTTCGCCCGTGATCAGCACCGAGGCGTCTGACGGAGCCACGAGCGCGATCCGTTTGAAGACTTCCTGCATCGCGGGACTGGACCCCAGCAGTTCGGCATGCATCGCATCGTCACTGGCGGCGACCGTGTCTTGCGGAATGGGCCGATGGGCGAGCGCGCGATCGATGACGCTGGCGGCCTGCTCCAGATCGAACGGCTTGGTCAGGTAGTCGAACGCGCCGTTGCGCATCGCGCTGACGGCAACGTCCAGGCTACCGAAGGCCGTGATCACGACGATCGGCACCTCGCCGGCGCGCTGGCGAAACGGTTGCATGGCTGAAAGCCCGTCCATGCCGGGCAGACGCACATCGAGCACGACCAGGTCGGGCGTTTGGCGACGGGCGTGCTGAAGCCCTTCTTCGGCGCTCGAGGCCGTGGCAACCGAATGCCCCGACTCCTGCAGCAGGCGTTTCAATCCCCAGCAGATGCTCTCTTCGTCGTCGACGATCAGAACGTGGCTCATCGCTCGGTTCCGGTGTTAGGTGGTTGTAGCGCCGGCCGTCTGGGCTGGCACGGGCGCCGATCTTTCCGGCACGGGGCCGCGCGGCAGGGTGACCTCAAAGCATGTCGGTGTTCCAGCCAGCAGGCGCACCTTGCCGTCGTGGGCCGCAACGATCTGCCGCACCACGGGCAGACCCAGGCCGATGCCTTCCGGCTTGCCAGTGACGAACGGCTCAAACAGGCGTTCGGCCACCGCCGCGCTTGGTCCGGCGCCGCTGTCGAGCACGCGCAACCGTACGAGCGCGGGCGACTCTTCCAGTTCGATGCGCACCCAACCGCCGGGTGCAGCCGCTTCGATTGCGTTCAGCACGAGGTTCATCAGCATTTGCCGCAGTTGTTCGGCATCGGCCAGGAGCGAAACGTCGCCGTCGTCGTTCGCAAGCTCAAGCGTTACGCGCTGGTGCTTGCAGGCCGGTGTGACCAGGGCGGCGACTTCCGCAATGAGTTGCCGCAGGTCGCACGCTATCTGCCGCGGTGCGCTCGGCCGTCCCACCGACAGAAAACGTTGCAAATGTGACTCGGTGATCGTCAGTTGCCGCAGCGCGACTTCCAGGCTCTCGGCATCCTGACCCGCGCAGTGCCGCTGGTGAAGCTGTACGGCGATCCGCGCGCCCGTGACGCTGTTTCGAAGTTGATGGGCGAGTCCGCCGCTGAGCTGGCCGAGCAGCGCGAGCCGCTCGGAGCGTTTGATCACGCGCTGCATTTCGTCGAGTTGTTCGCCCAGCGAGTTGGCCGAGCGTACCAGATCGCTGAGCTCGTCGTTTCGCGAGGGAACCGCGAGCGGCTGAAAGTCTCCGCGCACCAGCCGGCCAAGTTGCTGACGCAACTCCAAGATCGGCCGGCTCATCCGTCTCGCAATGGCCGTGGCCAGTCCGGCCACAACCACCAGCGCCAGGCTGCCCACGACCAGCGAAGGATACGCCGCCTGCCAGCGGGCTAGTCGCAGATCGTCCTTCGGATAAAGAATGTGCAGCACGCGCGGGTCGGTGGCCAGTCCATGCGGGGCCAGGTTCACTGCCGCATGCAGATACGTCCCGTCGGTTAGGGCGACCGGCTGATCGAGCCGCACTTCGCCTGCAGCGGGAAACTCTGCCAGCGACTGCGGAGCTAAATCCGACCGGCTGACTGCCAGCGGTTGGCCGTGCCGGTCGGTAAGCACGAACTCCGCGCCTGCCAGACCGCGCGTCTGCTTCAGCACGGCGTCGGTCAGCGGAAAGTTCGCCGCTGCCAGCGTGCGAGCGACTTCATCAAGCTGTCCCTCGATCTGCTGTTGGCTGCGGCGCGCCGAAAGTGCTGCGTCCAGCGAGCTGACGACCGCCACCACTGCCAGCATCGTGCCAGCGAAAGGTACGAGAATCTGGTATCTCAGGGGCCAGCGCATGGTCGGCTGCAACTCGCAGGAGAAGGAACGGACGTCAGCGCCCATCTTAGGGCTGCCCCCGGCCCAGTTCAAACTGACGGCCCGCTGGCCGCAAAGTTTGCGCAATCTCTCGGGTCGCGACGCTCGACTGTCAAAAGCTGCCGAACAAACAATCGACTCCGGCTCTGGAGTCTACCGATTCTATGAAAGTGGACGATCGTACGGTCCAGGTGCGCTTGTCCCCGCGGCCGTTGAGCCCCGCTCGCCGTTTCCGGCGTGCAGGCAGGCGGTCCCATGGCTTGGCTCGCGATAGCTGTGCGGGGGTGTAGGACGCCCCGCTTCAAGGAGTGGCGTGCATGAAGAAGAAGTCGAAGTCGAGTCCGATCTGGCCGTACCTAGGCATCCTGGGTTGCCTGTTTCTGTTGAGTCTGACGGCGCCCCGCGCCTGGGAGCGCCGCGCGCAGCGGAACGTTTCGCCCAAGGCGCAGCCGGTGCAGGTGCGTACCGCGAAGATGGACCCTCCGGCGCCGGTGATCGGTCTGGAATCGACGGACACGACGGAGCTCGCGCCGCGCGAGGAAGAGCTCGAGTTCGCCGAGCCGTTTGTAGCGCCAGCCGCCCCCGAGACCATGCCCGCACTGCTGGTGCCTGCAGCGCCGTATTTTGCCGAGGACTTTCGGCTCGACGACGAGTCGCCGCTCGATGGCGCTGTTTTTGATACCGCGCCTGACGAACTGGCGGCTCTGCCGCGGCTGGATGCCCCCGTCGAACCAGCGCCGGTTGCCGAGCCAGAATTCCCGCAGGCCGAAACGCCTCCCGAATCACCGCTCTCGTCCGAGCCGCCGGCGGAAGAGGAAGCACCGGTCGTTGAATCGCCCGCCGAGGAGACGCCCCCCGAACCTGAACCCGAACCTACCTGGCCGCTGCCGCGAAAGCTGCTCGCGCAGCTGACCGAGCTGGCACACGAAGACGCGCACCTGGTCTGGGTTCCTCGCGCGAACCAATTAATCAACGAGCTGTGCTTCACGACCGATCCCGCCGCGCAGCGCGAGATTCTGGCCGACTTACGGCTGATCGCAACGCGCGACGCCTTGCAGCCGGGCGCAGACACTTCGCTGGAATCGCAAGCGGCCCGGGCGCGGTACGGCGTCACGCGTTGGGTGGACATCTGGGAGGCGGCCGCCCAGTTGAACGAACATCCCCCGCGTCTCCCTTCGTCCGACGAAGCGGCTGCACGCATCCGAAATCAACTGACGGCGTTTGAAACGGTCGCCGGGACAAGTCCCGCCGGAGCCGCCTGGCGGGAATATCTCGACCTGGCGCGGCTGAAGTCGGCGGCGGCCGCTGGCGCCGCGCTCGACGTGCGCCGCGAAGTGGCCCGCCGCACGATCGGCCGGCTGAGTTCACCAAAGCTCACTCGCGAGCAGCGCAAGTTCATCGCCGACGGACCGCTCGCAAATCTGAACGTGGAACTGCAGGCGTGGCTGGCGACCGAGTTCGACGGCCACAAGCTCCTGACGCATCTCGAAGAGCTCGAGTACAGCGGGCGATCCAGTGATGCCGCGGTCGTGGCCGCCAGCTACCGCAACCTGCTCGCGCTCCATGACGAATCGGCCCGCGAGCTGGCCACGCATCTGGACACGCACTATCGCAACGCCAACCTGCGCGTGGCCGTCAGCAACGAGCTGGCCAATCGCCTGGTTCCGCAGCCCGGCCGCATCGACGCCCCGGTGCGCGACACGGTCGTGAACGTTCCGGTCCGCGGCCACAGCAGCACATTCACCAAGCTCTCGGTGCTGTTTGTGCCCGATCCGCAGCGGATTCGCATCGGGCTGGAAGCGCACGGACTGGTGGCGGCCAACACGGTCTCGGACGCCGGCCCCGTTCGTTTGCGCAATCAGGGTCAGTCGACGTTCCTGGTCCGCAAGCTGATGGTCTTCGGTCCGCAGGGATTGCTTGTCTGGCCGGCTGTTGCCGAAGCAGAGAACAACTACAACTACCTGGTTGCGCTCGAGACCGATTATGACGGTATTCCGATCGTGGGCTCGGTCGTCCGCAATATCGCCCGCAACCAGCACGACGAGGCCCGGGGTCAGGCCCGCCGGCAAACGGAATATAAGGTTGCCACCCGCGCCTTGCAGCAGCTCGACAGCGAAGTGCAGACGCGCCTGGCCGAAACCGAACGCAAGATGCGAGACGGGCAGGGAGCTGCGCTCGATCGCTTGGGATTGGAGCTCGTGCCAATCTCGCTGATCACGACCGAAGAGCGCATTGCCGGCAGGCTGCGGCTCGGCAATCAAGAGCAACTTGGAGCATTCACCCCCCGACCGCGGGCACCTTCAGACAGTTGGCTGAGTGTGCAAGTGCATCAATCGGCCATCAACAATATGCTCGAGTCGCTCGATCTCGAAGGCCGCCGGTTCGAGCTGGCCGATCTGTTCACCTGGGTTGGCGAGAAACTCGGCCGCCCGGAACTGGCCAATCAGGAAGACCTGCCGGAGAATGTGCGGATCACGTTTGCCGACCGCGATGCGGTGCGGCTCGATACCGTTGACGGCCGACTGGAAGTTTCTTTCGCAATCAAAGAGCTGCGCCAAGAGGGAAGCCGCTGGCGCGATTTTCAGGTTCGGGCTTACTATGTCCCCAAACTGGAGCAACTTGCACCGTTGTTCGAACGCGACTCCGATCCGAACTATCAGCTACGGCTCGATGGCGAGAGTGTCCGCCGCAAGATCGAATTCAAGTTGCGAGCAATCTTCTCCAAGGTTCTGTCCAGAAATCGCGATCTGCGGCTGCTGCCCGAATCGATCACCGGCGACGAGCGACTGAAGGACTTGCAGATTACGCAGTTCACGGTCGAGGACGGCTGGATCGGCCTGGCCTACGGCCCCCGGCGGGTATCGAGCCGCGTGGCGGCCAAGCCCGCAGCAAAACCCGCTGCGCGAAAAGAATAGCGACGGGGCGGGGCTCGATTTCGGTTGCTCGTTGGAGCGTTGGTTGTTTGGCGACCAATTATTGCGCTCGTACCGCAAAATCCCCACAAGCGGCCGGGCCGGTTTTGCCGATACTTCCGGCAAGGACCGTTTAGCACCAATACAGGGACGGTGCTAGATATTCATGCTAGCAAAGGAGTGCGGAATGTTACGCGCCACGAACTGGATCACGCCGCTGACGCTGGGAATGGCGCTGGTCTCGGCGATGCCCACGCAAGCCGCTGACGGCCGCAAGCCCAGCCAGCCGGTCGTGCAGGCAGCCCACGAGCCCAAAGCCGCTGATTACATTGTCGAGCTGCCCGCCGACGAAGAAGAGTCGAGCGCCCGCGAGCACGACGCTTATCCGTACAACACAGGCGACGAAGACGCCCAGCCGCTCGATCAGTCGGCTGAGGACGAACCCGTCGCGATGGAAGATTCCGATGAATCGCTCTCGAGCGAAGAAGACGCTCCGGCGGGCGATAGCGACGAAGTGATCAAGGAACGTTACCCGAACGGCTCGATTCGCATCGAACGCGCAACCACCCAGGACGCCGCCGGCAACTACGTCAACCACGGTTCGTGGAAGATGTGGGACGAGCGGGGCAACTTGCAAGTCCAGGGTCAGTACGAGTACGGCAATCGCACGGGCGTTTGGATTCGCTGGTATCGCAGCGTGCAGGAAGCCAACATTCTGGGCAAAGCGCCCTATTCGCTGTTCCCCGGCCCGTTCATCTCGCAGGCCGAGTTCAAAAACGACCTGCTTGACGGCCTGTGGACAATCTACGACGGTAAGACCCGCAAGATCAGCCAATGGTCCTTCGAGAAAGGCAAACGCAACGGTACTTCGACTTGGTGGTTCACCAACGGCAAGAAGATGCGCGAGGCGAACTTCGTCAGCGGCGACATGCAGGGTGATTACTTTGAATGGGCTCCGGACGGCGCAGTGCGCGTGAAGGAACAGTACGAAGAAGGCCGCAAGATCGCGACCAAGACGGCTTACAACAAAGACGGCAAGTCCAAGAAGTCCGAAGGCGTGTACTTGTTCGCCAAGGACGTCGAGCACACGCCCGACGATTGGTGGACCTTCAAACTCCTGACGACCGTCAAGAGCGGCAAAGACGAAAAGCACGGTCCGTGGACGAGCTGGTTCCCCAGCGGTCAGATGCAACTGCAAGGCGCCTACGAACACGACCTGCAGATTGGCAAGTTCACCTGGTGGCACTCGAACGGCCAGCGGGCCCTCGAAGGCAGCTTTGACCGCGGCAAGCAGGATGGCGATTGGACCTGGTGGCACGCCAACGGTCAGAAGTCGATCGAAGGCGAGTATGCCCACGGCAATCCGACCGGCCGCTGGACCTGGTGGCACGAGGATGGTCGCGTGGTGCAGTCCGCTGATCTCTCGCACTCCGAAGGCGTGGTGATCGAAACGCCGCGTCATCTTGAGCCGCTTGCGGTTCCCGCCGCGCCCACTCCGAGCAAGGCGCCGGCCAACACCGCCCGCAAGCCGGCTCCGGCCCCGCGCAGCAATCAGATGCAGCGTCCCGCGGTTCGCTAAATCCGCGGACGCATGCCCTTCGAGACTCAAACAAACGGCCCCAGAGAAAGTTCTCTCGGGCCGTTTTTGTTTTTGTTTCGTGAGTTGGGCAAAGAGTGCGGAAATCAGCCGGAAAACCACTGAAAACCGCCCTTGACCCCCGGTGGCGATTCTCCTATTCTCCCGCCTCACGTCGGGGGCAATCAGTCGAGCGGATCAACGATCCGCCGTACGTTTCCGCCGATCGCGAGCAATACACTCCAGTCCAATTGGATGGGTCTGCACCGGCAGCGAAGCGTGTCCAAAACGCGGCGCTGCTGCGGACCACGAAGCGGAATCTGCCGGCAAGGATGCGGGCAGTACGCTTCGCGTACAACGACGAACGTGCAAGTCTCCCGCAACGAAGCCGGTTGCCAACTTGCCGCTGAGCGTCCAATCGCTCCCGGAAAAGGTTGCTGTCCTCTGCCCCCCTGGGACACAGCCTTTCCGGGGGCCTTTTTTTTGCGCGGTTGGATTTCTCTCGAGCGCGATCAATCGATCAGCGACAGCAACTTATCGAACGCGACCGGCTTCACCAGGTGTTCGTCGAAGCCGGCCTCGTGCGCTCTGCGGCGATCTTCCGGCTGTCCGTAGCCCGACACCGCGATCAGCTTCGCGCTTGCCAGCTCGGAATCTTCTCGAAGCGTGCGCGCGACCGCGTAACCGTCGAGCCCCGGCAGGCCGATGTCGAGCAGCACGATCTCGGGCCGATTCTTTCTGGCTGCTTCGATTGCTGCCAGTCCGTCGTGTGCCAGCGAGACTTCGTGCCCCGCCAGCTTCAGCAGCGTGGCCACGCTGTTGGCCGTGTCCACGTTGTCGTCGACCACCAGAATTCGCCGAGGTTGCGTGCTCAAGGGCCGCGTTATCTGGGGAGCGTGTGCGTCAAGCGGCGCCTCGCTGAGCGGCAGTCGCACGGTGCCGGTCGCGACGCCGACGTCTTCCGGCGAGTAACGACGGAGCGAATCGCTTTGCGCAAAAGAGATCGCCCCCACCGTTTTGCCGCGAATCGCGATCGGCACAACGAGCACCGATCGCGGCGAGAGCTTGTCCAGTAGCTCGCGGTGATCCGCGCTTGTCGCCAATGCATCCAGCACGGCGGCAGGCATATCGGCGATCAGCTCCGCCTGCTCCGACCGCAGGACGTTCACGGTGATCGAGGCGTTGTTCCAATCCAGCGGATAGCGGGCGAGATACTCGTCCAGCACCGGTTGCATCGATTCGCGAGCGTGCGCGTGCCCAACGGCTTGAACCTTTCCGTGGGCGTCGATCATGCTCACCACGCACCAGTCGGCAAATAGCGGCACCGCGAGCCGCGCGAGTCGCTCGAGCATGCTGGCTTCGTCCGAAAGCGCCGAGAGCACGGTGCCCGCATTGGAGAAGAGCCTGAGCACGCGTTCGTTGCGTTTCTTGGCGGAAATATCGTGCGAGATCTTCGAGGCGCCAATTACCGCACCTTCGCCGTCGCGAAGCGGTGAAATCCGGCTGGACACCTCCAGCCGGGTCCCGTCCTTGTGCATCCGGAACGTATCGATGTGCTGCACCGGCTCGCCGCGCCGCAGGGCCTGCATCGATTGTTGGTGTTCGCTGCGCATTTCCGGTGGAACCACGATCTCGATCGGCCGGCCCACGGCCTCATCGGATGTGAAGCCAAACAGCCCCTGAGCGCCCTAGTTCCAGCTCAGAATCTTGCCGTCCAGGTCCTGGCTGATGATCGCGTCTTGCGAGTTCTCGACGATCGCGGCCAGCCGCTCCTGGGCTTCCACATAGCGGCGCTGTTCCGTGGCATCGCGAAACACGAGCACGACTCCGAACACGCTCCCCTCGCTGTCGCGGATCGGCGCCGCGCTGTCGTCGACCGGCGTCTCGCGGCCGTCGGCGGCAATCAGCACCGTGTGGTTCGCCAGTCCCACGATCGCGCCGTCGCGCAGCACCGCATCGCACGGCGTCTCGACCGGCTCGCGAGTATGCTCGTTAATGATCCGGAATATCCCATCGAGCTATTTCCCCTTGGCTTCGGCGTTGGCCACGCCCGTCAGCTTCTCGGCGATGGGGTTCATGAACGTAATCTGTTTTTCGGTATCGGTGGCGATCACCGCGTCGCCGATGCTGGAGAGCGTCACCTCGAGTAGCTCTCGCTGCCGGGCCAGTTCGCGTTCGGTCCGTCTGCGCTCGTCGATCTCGCGGTTGAGCTGCGCAATTCGCTCCTCGACGATCGCCTCGAGTTCCTCGGGCGTGCGCATGCCCAGCACCTTCGGGGCCAGCGGCACGAGCGCGATCACGGTCGCCCAACTAATGACGGCCGTAGCGAGCTTGATCAGCCCGGCGAGCCGATAGGCCGGCCACCAGAAGATGATCGCCTCCATGAGGTGCGTCGTACCACAAAAGATAATGAACGCGCCGAAGAGCACGAACATAAAGCGAAAGGGGAGCGTGCGGCGCCGCAGCACGAAGTACCACAGCACCAGTGGGATCGCCAGGTACGCGGTCCACACGCCGAGGTCCGAGATGATGTGCAGCCAGCCGTGGCCTTCGCTCCAGCTTCCGCAATACCAGCGCGGCGGAAAGCCTTCGACGTCGAACAAGTGCGTAAAGAATCCGCCGATCTCGCGGAACATAGGGGCGCTCCATACCGGTGGGAGAATGCGCGGCACTTACCGAGTTTACGGCACGCCGCCCGCTTAAGGACTGCGAGCAGGCACCCACTCGGGATGGGCAGATTCAAGCACTCGGCCAAGGTACGCCGCGAGTACGGGCACGGATAGGATTATTACCGTGGCCGCGGAGCGACCATTTCGGTCTGCCATTGATCAATGAACTTCAGGGCGGGCAATCAGCGATAGAGCAGGGCAGGTTCGCTGAAGTGGTCCACGCCGTCGGCCTTGGCGATCACCACCACGCCCCCTTCGCTGACCGTGAACCCACGCGCCCGATCTTGCTCGTGATCGAAGCCGATCTCCGTGCCGGGTGGAATCCGTACATGCTTGTCGATGATCGCCCGACGCACGCGCGCGTGCCGGCCGATGTCCACGTGATCCAGAAGGATCGAATCCTGCACGTGCGCGAAGCTGTTGATTCGGGTGTTCGTGCCCAGGATCGAACGCTCGACCGTTCCGCCCGAGATGATCGAACCCTGGCAGACGATGCTGTCGAGCGCCTGGCCGCGGCGGGCGTTGGGGCCTTCTTCGGCAAACACCGATTTCGGCGGCGGATAGTTCGGCAGATACGTGCGGATCGGCCAGTGCTCGTCATACATGTTGAGTTGTGGGTCGACCGACACCAGGTCCATGTTCGCTTCGAAGTAGGCGTCGAGCGTACCAACGTCACGCCAGTAGGAGTCCTGCTTGCGGTTCTCATCGCGGAATGGAAACGCGAACACCCGATGCGTATCGATCACCGCCGGAATGATGTTGTGGCCGAAGTCGTGCCGGCTGCCCGGCTTCGTGGCGTCGAGGCACAATTGCTCGAACAGGAACCGGGCCGTGAAGACATAAATGCCCATCGAGGCGAAGATGTGGTCCGGATCGCCGGGAATCGTCGCCGGGACGAGCGGCTTTTCCTGAAAGCCGATGATGCGGTCACTCTCGTCGACCTGCATCGTGCCGAAATGCCGCGATTCGCTGGCTGGAGCCCGCAGCGCGCCGACCGTCAGATCGGCGTTGTTCTCGATGTGATAGTCGACCAGCCGGCCGTAATCCATCTTGTAGATGTGATCGCCGGCCAGGACCACGACGTACTCGGGCCGCTCTTTTTCGAGCGCGTAGATGTTCTGATAAACGGCGTCGGCAGTTCCCTGGTACCAGTGCTCGTCGATGCGCTGCTGGGGCGGGACGACGTCGATCCATTCGCCCAGCTCACGACACAACAGCCGCTGCCAGCCGAGATTGATATGCCGGTCGAGGCTCATCGCCTTGTACTGCGTGAGCACCAGGATCTTGCGGATGCCGCTGTTGATGCAGTTCGACAGCGTGAAGTCGATGATCCGATAGCCGCCGCCAAAAGGCACCGCCGGCTTGGCCCGATCGCGCGTGAGGGGTTCGAGTCGCTCTCCTTTGCCTCCCGCCAGGACCACCGCCAGAACGTTGCTCTTCATCCGCTCTCTCTCCGCATGGGTGCTGCCGTGAAAGGCCTGCAAATGCCGGTCGTTGCATCTTATCCATTCGGCAAGGGTGGCTAAAGGCCTCTAGTGGCCGATTGGATTATTCAGCGCCTGCGAGATCGCGCGTCTGGAGTGCCGCGCGACTGGTTCGGCCTGTAGCACTGTGGCGGGGGACGGCACGCCGTGCGGATTATCCGGCGCTGATTGTTTTGGTCAGCTTGGCGCGGTTGTGCCCATCAAGCCAACAGCGATGCCACAGCTCGAAGACCAAGAGTCCCCACAGCCGATAGCCGTGATCGAACGCGCCCGAGTCGTGCTCCGCCAGTAAGCGTGCGACTGCGCCTTCGCGAAAATACCCGCGCGCGCGAGCTCGCTCGTCGAGCAGCACGTCGTGAGCGTACTGGCGCAGTTCGCCGCGGAACCACTGTGCCAGCGGGACGCCGAAACCCATCTTCGGCCGCCGCGTCACGCTTTCCGGAAGTAGTTCGGGAAATGCCAGCTTGAGAATCCGCTTTCCGTGCCCGCCATGCAGCTTGTAGCGCACTGGCAGCGCGGCCGCGAACTCCACCAGCCGGTGATCGAGCAGCGGCGCCCGGCACTCCAGGCTGTTTGCCATCGAGGCGATGTCCACCTTGGTCATTAGGTCGCACGGCAAGTACGTCACCAGATCCACCAGGCT
>Ga0172362_10000272_pt1 | contig 40865 bp, 31 predicted proteins | sample LakKivs1_kivu2a2_FD_114534 | JGI IMG/M metagenome (GOLD analysis project Ga0172362, IMG submission 114534) | Sediment microbial communities from Lake Kivu, Rwanda - Sediment s1_kivu2a2 | ecosystem: Environmental > Aquatic > Freshwater > Lake > Sediment | place: Rwanda: Western Province, Lake... | reverse complement strand
GGCATCCAAGATATGCTGCCGAATATTAGCCAGTAGCTTTTGCTGGTCGGTGAACGTGGTCAGATAATAGGGCATACCGCCAACTACTGCCCAAGCCAGGAACTGCTCTTCTGGGGAATATTTCGGGTAGAACAATGCAGAGGATGGTAAGTCAAGGGCTTGTAATAGTACGCTGTTAGTTCGACGCCCATAGAGAGGTGCGTTATATCCAAAGACTTCGGTTTCCATCATACCGATATATGATCCGCAAATTACCAACATAACCCGTGAATTTCGTAGTCGCTCATCCCAAACCTTTTGAAGAATGGATGGTATGGCTTTATTTCCGCTTATCAGATAGGTGAATTCGTCCAATACCACCACAGGACGCCCTGGTAAGTTTGCTAAAGCGCGAAAGGCCGCTTCCCAAGAAGGAAAGGAAAAACCCACTGGTGTTTCTGAATGATCAAAGCCCCAAATTTGTTGAGAGAATAAAGCCAGCTGCTCACTATCTGCACTGAGGGTGGCAATGAAGAATATGTGCGGTTTCTCTGCGCAGAAAGCGCGCAATAGTTCAGTCTTCCCAACGCGACGGCGGCCATACAACATAAATAGAACGCCCTGGTCTGAGCTATACAAGTCGGATAACTGCTGGAGCTCGTTTTGCCGATCTATGAACATACACCCTCCAAAATACAAATCATGATTATTATAATCGCGATTTGTATTATACATTAATGATTAACTACCTTTATTTTGAACTTTTTTTGGAAATCAAAATTTTTTATTGCGTAGGATTGTCCCTGGATCGGTAATCTAATTGACCTCTACTGGCGAGTCATAACCTTTAACTCAGATTTACGTCTCCTGTTGACTGTTGTTGACCGGCATTGACTCTTGTTGACTAGCGTTGACAAGCCTAAATCCAGGTTTGCCTAATACATTGGACGTGATATTCCAAATTCAGCGGAAAATGCATATTTTTATGAGGATGAATATGATTCTACTGAACCTTAGCGCTATATATGACGGTATTAAAAAACAAAACCCCCACATATGGGGGTCAGTGAGCGTGGAGCGGCTCGAACGCTCAACCAATGGCTTAAAAGGACGATTGGGAAAAAAGCCTTCTCCCATCCAGTGTCCTGCTGTTTTATCCCCAGTCCATTGGACGTGGGGTAATAGGAGTACATTGGATGAGTTATTAAGGTGCTGTCAACGCTTTGATGTCCAGTGGATTCGATTCACACTAGTCTGTGAATGCACTCCGTCATCCATTGATTTTATCACTCTATTTTGTTTTTTGTTCCCCTTGTTCAGATAACACATTGAAATGGCATAGATAAAAATCATCTATTCAATAAGCAAGAACAAGTAGACCTGGCGGAATTCGAATCAGCGACTTCTTCAGTGCAATGGATAAAAATGCACGGCTAAAGACGAAAATTGACGTTTATTACGTCTATTATCGCCCAAAATCACCATACTGTTTCAGCATATTTGTACCCGAAGGGTACAGCAATATGAAGCAAGGAAAGGCGATCCGCAGCCCTGTCCAGAGGGAGATTTGGTTGAGTAGATACACAACCTACTTTGTATAAAGATAATCTTGCTAAATTCGATGGCAACCTGTCATAGCCTAGTAAACGTTTGTTACAAATCGGAAACAAAACAGTCAAACCGCTGTAACAACCAGCATGTATAATGATAATTAGAAATATCCATATCCAGAGAGTTCGGTTGTTTCTGAGGAGGAGATGGACTTGTGGATTAAATTCAATATAAACCATTTATCTTATACACGTGTGAAATTGTTTTATTATGCCTCATGTTTTGCCTGATGGTTGTGTCTCCTGCCATGGCAGATATGGGTGTTCAGCCAATTCTCCCCGGGGGTAGCAATATTCAACCAGAAGATGGAACACCTATTCAGATGGCTTCTGAGAAAGTCGTATTGAATGTCCGTCCTACGACAGAGATGGATGATTTTGTTGTCACCAGGAATCCTGCTGAGTATGGGCTTTCAGGGTCTTTCGATGGCTCGCCAGGCATGTATCCAGCTGTTGCAGATGTTTTAGCTGATTTCACGATGTTGAACCCAACCAATGAGGCTGTAAGTATGACCGCCTGGTTCCCTCTGGCTTCGACCTTGGAGACTGAGGAATGGAATCTTAATCCCGGTGAGGTTGTCCCGAGCATTGTAAGATTTCAGGTGATCGTGGAAGGCAAGCCGCTGGAATATAGCGAGAGTGAACTGCCAAACCCGAAAGGAATGGATAAACCCCTGCTGCCGTGGGCAAGTTTTTCGGTGACCTTCCCACCTGATGTGGAAACACATGTCCAGATCAGCTACACCGTACCAGCTTGGTGGTCTTATGAAGGGTTGGCGATGAACCTTTACTATATCCTCCAAACTGGAGCTGGTTGGTCAGGACCAATTGGGAAAGCTGAGCTGGTTGTTAATCTACCCTACCCGGCTTCAGCTGAAACAATTTGGACAATGCCGGAAGGAGGCCAAATGGATGGGCATCAGGCGCGCTGGACGTGGGAGAACCTTGAGCCAGGTCCGCAAGATGATTTCGTCATCCAGCTCTTGCTGCTGAATCGTTGGGATGAGCTTCAGTCCGCCCACGCCGCAGTGACAGCCAACCCACAGGATGGCGAAGCTTGGTTAAATCTTGCCTCCACTTATACCATACTCACCCGAGGAAGAGCCTATAGTGCTGCTCGAATGCTTTCAGGCTTTGGTGAAATCTATCAACCAATGGGTGTGCACGCCGCTAAAGAGGCGCTGCGTCTCATGCCAAACGACGGCAGACCACATTATGAATTAGCCCTCTTATACGCCTCCGCACTTCCAGAAAACGCTACAATTAAAGATCTAAAACCTGTGATGGTTGAGTTGAAGATTGTCGAGGAGCTAGAACCTGCTTTAGCTCCCAATATCCACGATGCTTTAGATTTTTTGGGGGTATTCTGGGCAGTAGAAACTGCAAGAGCGGAAGCATCATCGATGCCAGTTCCATTGGCTACTACTGAACCAACCAAGGAACCTATCCCAACCACAAAACTAGCGCCATCAGTTCCACCCCAACTCCTGCTGACCTTTACCTCTCAGGCGACGCCGACATCAATACAGAACCCGCAAGGGTCTCTTATTATGAGCATTTTACTAATTATGGCTGCTACCGCCCTGATCACTGTGGTGGTCTACGTGTTGATAAAGAGAAAGTAATGATCCATGTACCGATCAATCCGAACGAAAATCCTTTACCTAGTGGTGCCTGCTATCCTTCTGCTCTCAGCCTGTGGAACCCTTCAGATGGGCATTGAAACTCCGCCACCTACTTCAGCGCCAGAAATTAAAGTTGCAGGTTGGTTGGGCTATGTTCAGGAAGCACCAGCCGGCAGCCAGTACGATGATTACTTGGTGTTGCTCCCGCAGGGCACGGGTGAATTTGGTCTGGCTGGCGCTACCCCTGAGATCGAATCTCAGATCGTTGCCTTGCATAACCAGGTGGAACCCGGCAAATATGCCCACTTCTGGGGTGTGCTACGCTGTGGAGTGCAGGATTACAATGGCTGTCAGCTCAGCGTGGACAAATTCATGATTGGGATTGACACTGGGTCCGGGCCTGTGGAGGGCTGGATAGGCTCTGTTGTCAGCGAAGACCCAGATGCCCCTATTGATAAAGCCCACATGCCAACTGGCGAATCTCCGTGGGTGTTTGGCTATAAACCAAATGATGATGCCTTCGTACTTGCCGGTAGTTTTCCGGTGCAATTTGGCATCGCATCGTATATAGCCGAGGTTGGCTTGCCTGTCTATGCCCTGAAGCTGATAGAGCTACGTGACAGCGATAAGCCCATCCAGATTTGGGGCGAGATGGATTGCGGCGGACCGGATACCAATGGCTGCACAATCTGGGTGGACCGCCTGGAGGTCGCAGGAACGCCGATGGATCCCTATCAGGGTTGGTTGACCTACACCAATACTGAATATGGATTCTCTTTCAAGTATCCACCGGACTGGTACCTACATCCGGTAGTTCCCACTGGCGATGAGGGTGAACTCCCTCTCATGAACTTCATCAATCTCTCTAAGGGCGAATTATGGTTGCAGATCGGCTATAAATATGCTACTGAGGAGGGAGTCTTAGGTACCGGGGTGAGCGCCGGAGATCTTATCCCGCGGGACCCAACCTATTTCCTAGACCAGCAAATCGAAAAGGAATGGTTGGTTTACAATGGGGGACTTAAGAACATTTATTACCGCGTGACCACCGTTGACGATTTGTCCTTCGCCGGCCGCCTGGCTCTGACCTCAGAGGTAGATTACGAGACCGCTGTAATCGCACCCGAAAGCGAGTTCGAAGTCGATTTGATCATCAGCACTTTTACATTGATTTCTCAATAGCCTATCGTAATAGGATTGGGAGGATATTATGATCAGTCTCGCGCTGACAAACCAGTGTAAAAGAGTTACTGGAAACAGTGCCAGGAATTACGCCGCATTATTGCTGCTGAATGCATTACTGATGGCATGTAATCCGGATGCAATGCCAACGCACACCTCCCTGCCACTTTCTCCATATACATTCAGTGCTACAGTTACACTCACCCCAACAAGCACACCTATGCCCCCCTCCACACAAACACCGACTACCACAGCCACATCTATCCCCACCAGGACAAGTGTCCCGACCAGAACAGCTAGCTTTACCTGTACAGGGACTCCCATAGAGAATGACAGGGTGGTCACGTGCCCAGGTGCCCCGGAAATATCATTAAAAATTGATGACTGGGCTATTGTTAGTCTGGATCCATCTATACCGAATAATGTTCGCAGCCAACCCAATCGCAGCGGGGAAGTAATCGGTCAAATCCAACCAGGTGAAAATGTGTTGGTCCTGGATGGACCGCGCTGCACAGATGGCTATACTTGGTGGTTCATCCACAGTGTGACCGGGATTGAGGGCTGGACAGCAGAAGGCGATGCCACAGGATACTGGCTTATCCCGATCCAACCGCTATCCGCCGAATGGGTTTCGTCACAAAATGTAATCACGCTCACTTCAGAGCAAGTGCGCAGTGCGGTTGACATTGAAATTGCCATCAAAAGAGTAACCGCTGAAGATACCAGGCCCGGAACTGTTATTCTGGATGGTCGGAATGGGGCTTTCGTCTTCTCTGGAGATGATCGGTCAATCAATCTTTTTGTTTCAAACCTTACTCTCCGCGGCATGAACCAGGCATTAATCGAAAAATGCGACGATGGGCTATTCTTCGATAATTTCCCGCTAAAAAACATCTTGATCGAAGACATCGAGTTCATCTGTAGGGCTCATGGCGTAGTGGCTGGTGGTGCTTTCGACAATGTGATCTTGCGCAATAACACCTTCCGGACAAAGATAAGCGGAATCGACCTAGGCGGTGCTTCTAGCAAATGGTTTATCACAGACAATCTGATCGAGACTGACGGGATCGGGATCGACATTACCATGGCAAGACAAGTCGAGATCACCAACAACCAAATTTTTGTTGATACAGGGATAGTATTACACAATTGCTCCCAGTTTCTAGTTAGCGACAAGATCATCCATGCCTCCCACCAAGGCATATTGCTCAACCAGGGATCATGGAATAACCAGGTTCATACGAATGAAATCCTGGGTGTGAGTAATTCAGGGATAGGGCTTGAATCAGGCGTAAAAGATAATTTTATTTTAAAAAACCGGATTACATGCGCCCAAGGTGCAAACTGTTTGACCATTGACGCAACGCCCAAAGTGTTAGAAATGAACACGATTGTTGAGAATCGCCCTTGATACGTAACCAACCTACTTCTAATGATTGGCCTGTGGCAAGCGGACGATCACTACCGTGCCTTGCTCCGTCCGGCTGCGGATGTTCACCTGTCCCCTGTGTCTATCAACAATAACACGCACCAGTGCCAGTCCCAACCCGCTGCCTGGGATACCGCGTGCACCCTGACCTCGATAAAGTTCTTCCCAGATGTGAGTTAGTTCATCTTCTGGGATTCCTGGCCCGGTGTCGGCTACTTCGACCACTACACTCCTCCCATCTTCAAAGCCGCGCACTTCGATTGTTTCACCCGGTTGGTTGAATTTAACTGCATTGTCTAATAGATTATGGAAAGCCAGCAGAAGAAGATCCCCATCCCCTGAAACTGCTGGTAGTGGCCAGGGTGCCTGTGGCAGGTTCAATGTCAGCTTTATCCCCTTTGCACAGCACCTCTCCTCAGTTATCCCCACCACGGTCTTGAGGATTTCAGCCAGGTTAACCGAGGCAAACTCGATCGGCCGCGTTTCCAGATCGGATAGCTTGCGCAGGTCCACCACCAGCTGGCTCAGGCGCTGGGTTTGTGCCTGGATGCTTTCTACTGTTTGCGGATCAGATTTCTCCTCCAGGATTGCCAGACCAACCTGGATGGCAGTTAATGGGTTCTTTAACTCATGATCCAGGCGTTGCAGAAAACGCCGGCGGTCTTCAATTGCCAGGGCTTCGGTTGCCTGACTAGCGTTACGACGCCTAGCCTCGGATAAATCCTGCATAAAAACCAACCTGCCAATAGCAATGCCAATCCCACACCGCAAAATTGTACTAAAACGGACAGATCAGCGCGCAAGTAAACTGTTGGGTTATAAAACCCACTACGTGAGAGGACAATCCCCAATATGCCTCCCACAACCAAGGGTAGAAGCACCCACCACCAGCGTCGTTTCACGCCCGCCTCTCTACCCGCCCGATGAAACGATACCCCTGTCCTGGTACTGTATCGATATACAGCGGACTGGTTGCATCATCAGTTATCGCATGGCGAAGCTCGGCAACCCGAGTATCAACTGCGCGTGAGCCAACTGGGTAGTCCCAACCCCAAACAACATCAAGCAATCGTTCTCGTGGAAGTAGCTCATCTGGGTGGGTCATAAAATATTCCAACAACAGCACAGCTTTCGGGGTAAGTGTAATTTCATGCTCATGCAGGTAGACCCTTCGTGAGTGGCGCTCTAGCCGTAATTCACCACTCACCAAGGTCCATGATGTACTCAGTGGAGGCTCTCCTGGACGCACCCGTCGTAACACGGCGCGAATGCGCGCTACCAGTTCATGAGGATCAAAGGGCTTGTTGAGATAATCATCCGCTCCTTCTTCCAGCGCCATGGCGCGCTCAAATGCTTCTCCTACCTGAGTGAGAAGGATCACCGGTGTCCAGTTTCCGACCTTCCGCATCCGGCGCAGTACTTCGCGCCCATCCAGACGTGGCAAGAGCACATCCAACACTACTAGGTCAGGCACATCCTGTTGAATTTTCTCAAGGGCAGTCTCTCCATCCGATGCCGTGTGGGTGATAAAGCCACTTCGCTCCAAAAAAGCTGCCAGGTTGGTGGTGATGTCTGGTTCGTCATCCACCACCAGTAAGTGTGGGTAAATCTTATCCATACAATATCACTTTCGACTACCCATCCTTGCTCCTACCCAAGGTTCCATGTCCATCCTCATTCCATGGATAACCTGTACACAGGGAGGTGAAAACGTATCAAATCTTTTAACATTATCCTATGAAGCGTCATACTTAGCAATCGAATCTTACCTTTCCTTGAGCAAAGACGTGTGAAAAAAGCAATTTAGAGCCAAGCCCCTTTTCGTCAAACCCTTGCATATGCACAGGTATTTTGCCCAGCATGCATTCTGGATATGTTGATTAATTCCCCATTTGCGCCAAATTAGGATAAAAGCCTGGAACGATTACTCCATATTATCTCAATGAGGGAAGGCAGGCTGCAGCCCTATCCAAAGAGGAGATTTTGAGAATTGAGATGGATTTGAGATCGGCTATACCTCTATAAAAAAATACCCCAAAATCGGGGGATTTAGTGAATATCACTCCAGCTTGTCCATTCCCCTTGCTCTTTATCTTTTTCTTCCAAATACGATTTAGTTATTGCTATAAAACCAAATAACAACCCTAGGGAGATTCGAAGGGATAGAAACCCTGCTATCTTCAGTTAATTTGGCATGATAACGATTACTTTATCCCATATATGGGGTTGATTTTATACACTTCGTCTATATTTTCCACTGTTTTGTATCCCAACTGCGTTATCTACGGGATAAATTCAAAGAAGACAATTCTTATTACAAACTAGATCCTGCTTCTTTTATCACTGCTTACGCATCTGGAGTATGGTCGCAGTAATAACGATCATCATCAACTCTTCGAATATTGATTGTTGCAATCATATTTTTTCTAATCCAACCTGCTGGATTTATTTTGTTTCAAACTCATAAAGAGGAAATATGACATATGACACTTGAAATCCCTGCCTAATTTTGCTATTATCTGATTGATATTGATTGATTGTGATTGATTAAGAGCGATTATGGAAGCCAATTTTATCTCTGGGACTGACCGTCAGATCCAAATTCAACAGCTAATTTCCAGACAACAGCGGATCAGCATCGCCGAGATTTGTGATCGGTTTTCCATCAGCGCAGCAACTGCCCGCCGGGATTTGGAAGCACTGGCTTTGGATGGAAAGATTCAGCGCGTTCATGGAGGAGGCATTGCCCTGAACCAGGCGCCAGCTGAAATGCCTATGTTGCAGCGCCAGGGGGAACAGGCGAAAGAAAAAATGCGTATTGGTCAGGTAGCAGCTGAATTGGTATCCGATGGGGGTGCCGTTTTCCTGGGCTCTGGCACGACAGTGCTGGAAGTGGCGCGGAATTTACGTTCACACCAAAACCTGACCGTCATCACCAACTCGCTGCCCGTGGTGAACATCTTAGCTGGGCTGGAAAATATCACCTTGATCTGCCTGGGCGGATTGCTTAGAGACAGCGAGTTTTCATTTATCGGACATCTGACCGAGCAGGCTCTGGCTGAAGTACGTGCTGATCAGGTTATCATTGGAACACGCGCCATCAACCTGGAGCAAGGTCTGACCAATGACTATCTTCCTGAAACTATGACCGATCGGGCGATATTACAAGCTGGGCGTCAGGTGATTGTCGTGGCGGATCATACAAAGTTTGGGCGGGTGGCGACCGCGCGCCTGGCTCCTATAAATAGCATCCATACCCTGGTGACCAGTAGAGAAACAGCACCTGACCTGCTCAAGGAATTGCAGGATCGTGGCGTGCAGGTAATCCTTGCTTAAAATTCCAGGATCAGAGCAATACCTACCGTGTTACTCAAAGACTTTCGACCCCAATCAAAGCTAATAACCCGTGAGTCCCGCGTGGAGCAGCCACGATTCCCTGCTATTGATGCCCATAACCATCTTGGCGCGCCATTTGGCGGTGCTTGGGATCAGAAACCGCTGTCTGAGTTGATGGATTGTCTGGATGAGGCGGGCATTGTTCGCTATGTTGATCTGGATGGAGGGTGGGGGGAAGAGATTCTATATGCCCATTTGGACTACTTTAAAAATCATGCGCCTGAGCGTTTTCAAGTGTTTGGCGGGGTAGATTGGAGCCAATGGCCCGAAAGGGGTGATACATTCCCGGATTGGGCTGCTGCTCGGCTTAGAGTCCAAAAAGAACGGGGAGCTCAGGGGCTGAAGATTTGGAAGGGATTGGGTCTGCAGGTACGCGATCCAGGAGGGCAGCTGGTAGAAGTAGATGACCAGCGTCTGACACCGATCTGGCAAACGGCTGGTGAGCTTGGTTTACCTGTGGTCATCCATGTGGCTGATCCGGTCGCCTTTTTTGATCCGATTGATGAGACCAATGAACGTTGGGAGGAGTTAGGCGATCATCCGGATTGGGCGTTCACCAGCCCGCCTTATCCGCCCTTTCTAAATATTATGGAGAGTCTGGCAAACTTGGTAGGTCGTCACCCACATACTACCTTCATTGGAGCACACGTGGGTTGCTATGCTGAGAACCTGGAATGGGTGGGGGCTTTACTTGAACGTTGTCCGAACTTTTATGTGGATATCTCGGCACGCATTGGCGAGCTGGGACGCCAGCCTTATACCGCTCGGCGCTTCTTCTTGCAGTATGCTGACCGTATTTTGTTCGGCTCGGACATGGGACCAGAACCTGAAGCATACCGCATAATCTACCGTTTTCTCGAGACGGAAGATGAATACTTTAATTACTATACTGGCCCCATTCCACAGCAAGGGCGTTGGTATGTGTATGGATTACACTTACCGGATGATGTTTTGGAGAAGGTATATTTCCGCAATGCTGAGCGAATTCTAAACCAGGGATGATCCGTATGAACAAGGCATGGTCAACAAACGCAAATGGGGTGCATACATATAACGAGATCTTTTCCCAACCAGATGCCTGGAATGCCGCATTAACCGTGCTGGCTGAAAATCTCTCAGATCTCCGTTCGATTACCCAGCTTCACGTTGATCAAGTTATCTTCACTGGCTGCGGTTCTACCTATTACCTGGCCTTAGCCTCCGCTGCCCTGACCCAGCACATGACTGGCCTCCCAAGCCGCGCCTTCCCAGCCTCCGAGCTTTGGCTTTATCCTCGCTCTTCATACGTGGACAGGAAGACCTTGCTGGTGACCGTTTCCCGCTCGGGTGAGACCACCGAGACCTTGCGAGCGTGCGAATCTTTCCTAGCCGACAGACGCGGCGTTCTGCTGACCCTCTCCTGCTACAACCATATGCCACTGGCGAAGATGGGCACTCTAAATATTGTCCTTCCTTCTGGTCAGGAGCAGTCGGTGGCACAGACACGCGCTTTCTCGACCCTTTACCTGGGCACGGTGGCACTCGCCAGCCTATGGGCTGGGCGTATGGACCTTTTCAACTCGCTGTCCCTCCTGCCTGAAGCGGGTCGCAGAGTCCTCAACCAAGCCGCAACTATTGCAGCCGAGATCGGCTCGGATGCAGCAATCGACCGTTTCTACTGGCTGGGTTCGGGCCCACGCTATGGGCTGGCTGCTGAACTCAGCCTGAAGATGAAAGAAATGTCCCTCAGCCACAGCGAGCCATTTCATTTCCTTGAGTTTCGCCACGGCCCAAAGAGCATGGTCACCCGCTCAACTTGTGTGCTTGGCCTTCAATCTCGGGGCAATGCGGAACATGAAGAAGCGGTACTTAATGACGTAAAAGCCCTGGGAGGAAGTGCCGTGGAATTAGCACAGGCTGCTGATTTTTCTAATGACCTACCAGGCTTGGATGAGGCCATCCGCGATGTACTCTACCTGCCCGTCGGTCAAATGATCGCCTATGAGCGGTCTTTGTTCAAGGGTTTGAACCCAGATTTACCGAACAATCTCGATACAGTCGTAAAACTATAAGGAGGTGAGGAGAGGTAAATTGAACATGTCAACTTTTTGGCATCCATCCAGAATCAATCTGGAATCAACATATACCATGAAGAGGAGAGACAAAATGAAACACAAAATATTGACCCTGATGCTGGTGTTGATCTTTGTGCTGACCGCTTGCGGAGGTGGAACTCCTACCGCTACAGTACCTGAAGGGGTTGCGCCTGCTGCGACAACAGCACCTGAAAGTGGTGAACCCGCTGTCTTGCGCATGTGGGTGCATACCAACAATGCCTTCATCGCCGGCTATGAGCCCATCATTGCCGCTTACGAAGCCGATCATCCCAATGTAGACATCCAACTTGAGAATTTTGATTACGAACTTTACCTGCAGACCTTACAAACCGCCATGCCTGCTGGCGAGGAAGCTGACATTCTGCAATTGTTTGGAACCTGGACCTCGCAGTATTACGAACGATTGGCACCAGTACCTGCTGAAGTCATGACCATTGAGCAGGCAAAACAGACCTTCTATGTTGCACCAATCGGCGGCTTTATTGTCAATGATGTCCTTTATGGCATGCCGCAGGAATTCAACATGGAATATGGTGGTGTTCTGGTCAACAAGACCAAGTACGAAGCAGCTGGTCTGACCTACCCTCCGCAGTGGGAAACGATGGAAGACGTGCTGGCTGATGCGCTTAAACTCGTCAAAAAAGATGAGAGCGGCATGATGACCACCGCCGGTTTCCACTTCACTTCCGCTGACCCAACCTGGGCTTCGTTCCTGGCTGGCATCAAGCAACGCGGTGGGGATTATTGGAATGCCGACCAAACCGGCTTTACCTTCAACACCCCCGAAGCTAAGGCACAAGTGCAGTGGATGCTGGATGCTGTCAATGCCGGTGTGGTTGACCCAATCGTCTTTAACGACGAAACCAACTTCGTCATCGATGCCTTCTTCCAGGGCATGGTTGGTATCGGCTACATCGGTACCTGGGCGATCGCTGAAGGTCAGGCAAACTTCCCCGATTTCACCGATGAGTGGGATTATTTTTACCTGCCAGCCATCCAGGGTGACCCGGTCTTCGTAGCTGATTCCGGCTGGGGATTGACCGTTTCACCCAACAGCAAGAATCAAGACATAGCCTGGGATTTTATAAAATTTGTCACCACCGACCCGGCCAATGCCACCCAGTGGAATATTGCCAGTGGCACCATACCAGCGCTGCCAGCTGTAGCTGAATCAGCCGAGGTCGCAGCAGCCATGCCCTGGATCCCGAAGGCGCTCGACAGCCTGCCTTTCGGCCAGTACATGGGTAACATGCCCGACCGCGACCTGGTGATGTACGAGATTATCTACCCGCATATCCTGAATGTCTTGCAGGGTGTGGAGACTGTTGACCAGGCATTGGAGGCCATCGACACGGAAGCCAATTCCACCTTCGAATAATTTCTAAAAGGGACGTGCAAAACACGCCCCTTTGCCATTTTAAATTCATCCTTCCATCCATCCTCTCGCTTAAGGTGGTGCTGTATGAACTTGGCTGTGAGTAGAAACAGGATATCCAAAGGAGGCCTGGCCACTTCCAAAAGGCGCTTCGTGACCAGTGTAACCCTGCCTCTGTTGTTGTATGAATCTATCGGCTTGTTCGTGTTAGGTTGGGCTTTCGTGCTGATGTTCTTCGACTACAGCCCAGGGCGCATCGGCGGCGCAATCCTCGGCCTGGGAGGCAGCAATCCTTTTGTCGGTCTCGGTAATTTCATCGAGATGATCAAAGGTACCTCGGTGCAGGCGAATCTCTTTCGCATCAGCCTCAAGAACACGCTCATCTTCGCCGTGGTGGTTCTGCCACTCAACCTGGCCATTACCCTGCCCCTTGCCTGGCTGCTCGAATCGATAGGCAGGCGCTTCAAAGCTCTATACCGTACGATCTACTTCCTGCCGGTACTCACTTCCTCGGTCGGTGTGGCCTTGATCTGGATGACCATGTATAACCCACAGTCAGGCTGGATCAATGCGATCATCCGCGCCTTTGGCGGTACACCTGTTGCCTGGCTTTCCGATCCACGCGCCGGATTCGCCAATGTTTCAGTGGCAATGTGGGCAGTCATCCTTGCCTACCTGTGGCAGGATTATGGTTATAACATGGTCATCTTTATCGCAGCCTTGCAGGGTATTCCTCAGGAGCTCCGGGAGGCAGCCTTGATTGACGGCGCCAGCCCCTGGCAGGCATTCCTCAAAATCAGCATCCCGCTTATCCGACCGACCCTCCTCTTTGTGTGCGTGATGACCATGCTCTCCTCATTCCAGGTTTTTGACATCATCCAGGTGATGACGAATGGTGGTCCAGGTAACCATACTCAAGTGCTGATCCTCGATATCTATAAAAGCGCTTTCCGTTACCAAAACATGGGTTGGGCAGCAGCTGAGTCGTTCGTCCTGTTCCTGATCGTGATGGGTGTAACCCAGTTCCAAATGCGCGTTATGCGGACGAATTGGGAGTACTAGCATGACATCAAACACCTATCCTATAGATAATAATCGTACTGGTAAGACGATCTACAAGGGGAAGTTTTTCAATCAGCTATTGATCTACATCGCCCTGACCTTAGGTCTTTCATTCACCTTATTACCGTTCCTCATGATGATCCTGAGTTCCTTTAAAACAAATCTGGAGAATCTGCGCGTCCCTCCTACTTTTTGGCCGGAAATCTTCACGCTGGAGAACTACCGCACTATTTTTAACGATCCAAAACTTCCGCTTCTGCGATTCTATTTCAACAGCGCCTTCGTGGCCATCTTTAATATGGTCTCCACCCTGTTTACCAGCTCGCTGATTGGTTACATGTTTGCCAAATTTCAATTCCGAGGCAAGAATGTGCTCTTCGGCTGGTTCCTCGCAATGATGATGATCCCAACCCAAATTACAATGATCCCCAGCTTCCTGATCCTCGCGAGACTACACCTGATCAACTCGCTGTGGGGGTTGGTCATCTTCAGCATGGTGGACGCTTTCGGTATTTTTATGATGCGGCAGTTTTGCGAGACACTACCCACCGAGCTGCTCGACGCTGGTCGCATCGATGGTGCCTCCGAGTGGCAGATCTACTGGCGCATTGTCCTGCCACAATTGGGTGCACCGCTGGCTACCTTGGGCATCCTGGGTTTTATGGGCAGTTGGAACGCCTATCTGTGGCCGATGATCGTCCTACAAAAGATCGAAGTCCGTACCTTACCTATCATCTTGACCTGGTTCAACTCGACCCATACCGGTCAGGGAGCACTGGTCATGGCTGCCACAGTTCTGATCATCATGCCAATCCTGATCATTTTCATGTTCTTCCAACGTTGGATCGTCCAGGGTTTCACTATGAGCGGTATGAAAGGCTAGTCCTAATCCACTTAATCCTAATGACGAAGAAGGAGTCCCTATGACAAAGATCGCTTTCATTGGCGCCGGCAGCCTCGGTTTCACGGGGGACCTCGTACGCGACATCCTGACTTTCCCCCTGCTGCAGGATGCTACCCTGGCTTTGATGGACATCCATCCCGAACGGTTGGAGTTCGCCAACGCAGCAGTGAATAGGCTCGTTAACAGCGGTAAGTACCCAGCCAGGGTCATCGCCACCCTCGATCGGGCTGAAGCCCTCAAGGATGCTGATGTTGTACTTACTACGATTCTTGCAGGCAGCACCGAGGTCTGGAGACACGATATTGAGATCCCCAAGAAATATGGTGTGGACATCAATGTCGGTGATACGCGCGGTCCAAGTGGTATATTCCGCTTCCTGCGTACCCTGCCACCTATGTTGGATATCGTCCGGGATATGGAGAAATACTGCCCTGACGCCATTTTGCTCAACTATACCAATCCGATGGCCATGTTGTGCGCTGCCCTTCAACGACAGACACACATCACGGTCACCGGGCTATGTCACTCGGTGCAAGGGACTGCCATGATGCTAGCCGAATGGATTGGTGCACCGTTTGAAGAGATCACCTACACCTGCGCGGGGATCAATCACCAAGCCTGGTATCTCGACTTTCAATGGAATGGTGCAGACGCATATCCGCTGATTCACAAGGCAATAACCGAACGTCCCGAAGTATACAACGAGGAAATCGTCCGTAATGAGATGTATCTTGCACTCGGTTATTACGTGACCGAGTCGAGTGGACACAACTCGGAGTATAACTGGTGGTTCCGCAAGCGTACCGACCTGATCGAGAAGTATTGCGCCCATGGTACTGGCTGGAACCCCGGTGAGTACGCCTATATCCTCAAGGAATACCAGAACAATGAAGCCACCTGGAAGGACCAGTTCAAGGCTAACCTGGCACATCCGCTGCAGCCTGAGGATCTCCAGCGTGGTCATGAATACGCTGCCCACATCATCAACGCAGTAAAAGGTGGAGAGATGTTCAAATTCAACGGCAATGTGCCCAATACCGACCTGGTCACCAACCTGCCACGTGGTGCCTGTGTTGAGGTTCCGGTGGTGGTCGATCGGGCTGGATTCCACCCCATCCATGTGGGTGCTCTACCACCCGAGTGTGCTTTGTTGACACAGCTGAGCGCGGGTATTGAGGAACTTGCCATCCAGGGCGCCCTGACAGGTGATCCGATTGCCATTTACCGCGCCATCGTCCATGATCCTTTGACTGCATCTGTGCTCTCGCTTGCTGAGATCAGGCAGATGGTCAACGAGCTTTTTGCCCAGCACAAAGACTATTTACCGGAGTTTAAGCATTACAAGGTTTAAAATGACCAAGCCTGTGCTTCTTCTCCTTCTCATGCTTATACTCTTATCTACTGGCTGCACCGCCAAGTCGCAAGGACCTGACTGGCTAGCTGTGAATGACTTCCTCTACCAACTCCAGCGAGCCGACCCAGATCGGATCGGGAAGACCGCCTTCGACCTAGCCGTGGTTACCATTGCCACTGCTGGCAGTTCATCGAATGTCATCCCTGCACTCAAAAACAGCCCTGGTGGACCCAAGATCATCCTATGTTACATGAGTATCGGCCAATCCGAGAATTACCGCTGGTATTGGAATCCGGACTGGGTGACAAATCCACCCTCCTGGCTGGATGTCCCCGATGGGGTCTGGGCTGGTGACCATTGGGTTCGTTACTGGGACCCCGGTTGGCAGGAGATTATCTATGGTAGACCAGACTCGTACCTCGATCAGATCCTGGCACTCGGTTATGACGGCGTTTACCTCGACCGTGTGGATGCTTACTGGTATTACCAGGACCAGGGTCGGGCAACAGCTGCTAATGAGATGGTGGACTTCATCCTGGATTTCACCCAATACGCCCGTGAGAGACATCCCGGTTTTGGGGTTTTCCCGCAGAATGCCGAAGAGTTGGGGTTGCTCTTTCCTGATTTTATGCAGGCAATGACTGGCATCGGTGTCGAGGACCTGTACTATGGCTACCCACGCGACCACGAGCCCAGTCCTGCTGAATGGACTGCCGAGCGTGAGGTCATCCTTGACCAGTGGGTGGAGGCTGGCAAGCTCGTCCTCACTATCGATTACACCGCCCGCCCCGAGCAGATCTCCGATACCTATTTCCGCTCACACGCCCGCGGCTATGTACCATACGTGACCGACCGCTCGCTTGGGCGCCTGCGGATCAACCCCGGTTTCGAACCGGACAAAGATCCCAACGAATGGGTCTATGCCATACCAACCCCTTAGCAAGTTTAACCACACGTCACCAAAATCAGTCAGATCAGGTGATACGATCGTTAATTTACATGGCTGACCATCTTTCGATTTTAATTTCTGGTTTACAATGCAGAGGTTATGCATATACTCTCCTGCCCCTGCTACTGCTCTTAATCTTGCCTGGCTGCGGAGTGAATAAAACACCGCTTATTGATACACCTGTAGAGTCACAGCCTATGCAAAAATCCCCCAATCCAATTATCTCTGGAGACTGGTGGCATCCTGCCCCAGGTCTCACCTGGCAATGGCAGCTCGACGAAGAAGTGGATACTTCTTTGGATGCTGAAGTCTATGATATTGACTTGTACGTCGACCAGGCGGTAATCGACAAGCTTCACACCCATGGTGTAAAAATCATCTGTTATATCTCCGTCGGTTCATGGGAGGATAAACGCCCTGACGCAGATCAATTTCCTGCTGAAGTACTCGGCAACGATTACGAAGGCTGGCCAGGTGAGCGTTGGCTGGATATTCGCCACATCGACCTGCTGGCCTCAATCATGCAAGCCCGCCTGGATTTGTGCCAAACCAAAGGCTTTGATGGTGTCGAGCCAGACAACATTGATATTCATGACAACCATACCGGCTTCCCGTTGACATATGCAGATCAGTTAGCCTATGCCCGCTGGCTTACAGATGCTGCTCATGCCCGTGGCCTGGCTATCGGTCTCAAGAATGCTCCCGATATGGTGACCGATTCGCTCCCCTTCTTTGATTTTGCTATCACCGAAGACGCCTTTTACTATGGCTGGGTTGACAAGATGCTGCCTTTCATTGCAGCCGGTAAACCTGTCTTTGCCGCGGAATACACCGATATGGACGTGGACTTCAACGCTGCCTGCACCTGGGGTCAACAGCACAATGTTAGCTTTATTAGAAAGAACCGCATTCTCACTGCTTTTAGAATCACATGTCCGTGAGTCGTACAGGTCGGGATGCCTCATTTTTTCCTACCACGGGAGCAAGTGTATCGCCAGGTCAACACCTTATGCATTCAATATTCAATCCCTTTTAGTTATTTCGACACGACCGAGGCGCCCTTTGATGGAAATAAACCTTACGAATTTAAAATGTGAAATTTAAAGTGGGAGAAGTGGAATGATGTTCGATATCCTTGTCGCTGGTGAGATCAACCCCGACCTGATCCTCTCTGGGGATGTTACCCCTGAATTCAACCAGGTGGAAAAGCTGGTCGACTCCGCCACGTTAACAATCGGCTCTTCATCTGTAATTTTTGCCTGTGGTGCAGCTCGCCTGGGGTTGAAGGTAGCCTTCATCGGTATGTGCGGGAAGGATGTGTTTGGTACGTTTATGCTGGATGAGATGTACAAGCGCGGCGTGGATGTATCCAACGTGCTCCTCCTCCCCGCTGGTCAGACCGGTCTGAGCGTCATTCTGGACCGCAGCAACGACCGTGCCATTCTCACCCACGCCGGTCTAATCGCTGCCCTAACAGCCGAGGATGTGAGCGATGATTTACTGCGCTCAGCCCGACATTTGCACATTGCCAGCTACTTCCTCCAGGTTGCCCTCCGACCTGGCCTCACGGAGCTTTTCACCCGTGCCCATTCCCTCTGCCTGACGACTTCCCTCGATACCAATTGGGACCCATCCGGTGAATGGCATGGAGTTGACGAACTCCTGCGCTTGACGGATATCTTTCTCCCCAACGAAAACGAGGCCTTGGCCATCAGCGGCGCTTCCACGTTAGAAGCAGCCATGGAAAAATTGGGTCAGGGAAACCAGGTAGTGGCTGTTAAGTGTGGGAACCACGGCGCGTATGCCAGCCATGGTGAAAAAACTGTTTATGCTCCTGCGTTATCAGTGCAGGTTGTGGATACCATTGGTGCAGGTGATAATTTCGATGCCGGTTTCCTTTATGGCTGTTTGAAAGGATGGAGTTTGGAAAAAACCCTTAGGCTGGCAACAGCCTGCGGGTCACTCTCATCTAGAGGTGTTGGGGGTACTTCTGCCCAACCCACTCTCGAAGAGGCAATGAAGTATGTTTAATCTCTTAGATGAAATCGTTCATGCCCACAAGCGGGGAGAAGGGCGTGGCATAACTTCGATTTGTTCCGCCCACCCGTGGGTGTTGAAGGCAGCGACGCAGGGGAATGAAACGCTTCTGATCGAATCTACCTGTAACCAGGTCAACCAATTTGGCGGCTATACCGGTATGACCCCGGCTGCCTTTGCCGCCTATATACATCGCCTCGCTGCGGAGACCGGTTTTCCTAGTGGAAAACTGATTCTAGGTGGCGATCACCTGGGACCAAGTGTCTGGCAAAATGAGCTTGCTATCAGCGCCATGCAAAAATCTGAGGATTTAGTTCGGGCATACGTGCAGGCTGGTTACGCAAAAATCCACCTGGATGCCAGCATGAAACTGGCTGATGATGACCCTACCCGTCCGCTGGATGTTGAATTGGTAGCTCAACGTACCGCTAGGCTAGCAAAAGTTGCCGAAAACACCTGTTCGGACTCCGATCCAGAATGCAAACTCCGCTATGTCATCGGTAGCGAAGTTCCCCCTCCTGGTGGGGCAATCGCACATGAAGATGCCGTCAGCGTGACAAAGGTGGAGGATGTCAGGCAAATGTTTGAGGTTACGCAGAATGCATTTTTCAGCGCGGGATTGGAATCAGCCTGGGAACGCGTCATTGCCTTGGTTGTCCAGCCAGGGGTCGAGTTCGGCGATGATTTCGTATTGGACTACAATCCCGAGGCTGCACAAGACCTGGTGCGCTATTCCGAGACAATCCCGTTTATTTACGAAGCCCACTCCACCGATTACCAGACAAGTGAAAACCTGCGGAACCTTGTCCAAGACCACTTCGCCATCCTTAAAGTTGGTCCAGCACTGACCTTTGCCTTCCGTGAGGCGGTCTTTGCACTCGTAATGATAGAAAACGAGGTGATTCAACCTACGCAGCAGTCCCGCCTGATCGAGAGACTGGACAAAGCCATGCGGAGTGAGCCAGCTTATTGGAAGAAACACTACCACGGTACGGAGTGGGAAATGGCATTTGCCCGTAAATTCAGCCTGAGCGACCGGGTTCGTTATTATTGGGCACAGCCCGATGTGAAGGCAGCTTTTAATCTGCTACTGAAAAATTTTGGAGAGAGGCCTTTACCGCTTCCGTTGCTTAGTCAATATTTCCCCCGCCAATACACTCTTATACGTGAGAGCAGGTTGATGAATTCGGTGCAAGCAATTTTAACCGAGGTCATTTACACGGTGCTGCGCGATTATGTTCAAGCCTGCTCGCCAACAATCGTTGACAAAGACAACCAGTGCGGCACATAACTCCGCTAGACCTCTAGCTTCAACTGATTAAGAGTGGCAGACCGCGTGTTCAACACCGTATATGTAACTACCCACCAGCTCCTTTATCCGCCCTTCTATGCCGTCGAATAGCTGAAGGAGGTCGAATAATGGGTATTCGCAGGGGCGAACCTCCCTATGTATGCCCATTATTCAGTGTTTCTCCTCTCACCCGCAAGCGGGGGAGGGGTCGAGGGTGGGGGCGTGAGTACATACCCGTATATGTGGTGATATAAAGTATATTTTTTGCTATATGTGGCGGTAAATTTCTCCAACAGTTCCACCCAATCCACAGCTTAACCTCCCAACGACCCACAGCTATACCAAATATTGAAGTATGGTAGGGCGACTACTTGATAATTACCCAATCACTGCTACTGCGTCCGAATACTTCGGGAGAGTACATCTCTTCAGCTTTGGTTGGTGGGACAACGAATGTGCCGGGTGTAGTGGCGCGGGCGATGTAAGTATATTCATACACCCCATCCCAGAGCAGAGAAGTGAAAGCCTCGGCGCGGTCGTCGCGCATGTTCTGATGTTCGTACCACGTACCCCACCACCACCAACCATAGCGGAGAGCCGATGGACCATCTTGCAGCGTGCTCTGCGCCACAGCCAGAGCGGGGTTGATGATCTCCAAGCCAGCCGGCAATGGGTCAACGAGCGCAACGTGATATCGGCGATTGTCAGCCACGAGCGTGATATGCACACGCACCCGCGCACCAGCTTTGATGTGCCATACGCCATCACTGTCTAGTGAGACATCCTCAGGATTATCTATCGCTTCGTAACGGCGCTGGACAACGAAGCCGACATCGAGCGCTTTCAGATTAAGGTCCGTCGGAGCATACCGCAACCCGAGCCGGTAATACAGCCGTCCCAGCCCTTCCTTGCTGATTATCAGATCCTGAGTACCACCCCCTGAAGAAGTTTCTGAAAGTACGTAGGTCATCGGGATGAGAGTCTCATGCCGCTCAGTTGTACGACCAAGAAATTCATTGCTGCCTACATAAGTATCGCCAAGCCACAAGCGAGCAACAAAGTCCGGGGTTTCTGTTTCGTATGTGTTGAAGTAACGGTCCAACGCAAGCAGGACAAAGACATTCTCCTGGGTGTTACCCCAACGCCCTTTGGTGCGATGTGCCAAGAGACCATTGACCACTTTCGGAATCAGGTCAGTCTGTGGGTTGTCTCCAATCAACGCATCAAGCAGGATGGCATCAGTGCGACGATCAGAGCTGAGGAGCAGGTATGTCTGATCATCATAGGCGGTAGTGAAGTTAGCCGCACCTGCTGTTTCAACCACATGGTTATTCACAAAGCGGCGGATTTCATCTAATTGTGTATTGTTATCGATTACCGGCCACAACCAGCCGATGGCTTCCATCGATAGATTTTCAATACCCACATCACTTAACAAGCGCTGGGCCTTTTGTGCATCATGGTCACCTGAGAGGTTACGTGTATACAGGGCATATGCACTCAGTGTACGGCGCGTCTGCTCACTGTACCAGTAGGGGTAATGCGATTCAATATCGCGCAGATAATTCAGAGCACCCTGCTGCATCTCATCCGGAACCTCGAAGCCTTTTTGCCCGGCGCGATATATCGCATGCGCAACGTGAATGGTATTGAACGGGATCGATTCAAAGCCCTGCCGCCAGTACGGGAAACCACCATCATAATTTTGCATGCCCTTCAGCCTCTGGATGTCGCGCATTACCGCAGCCTCCATTTCATCAGGCGTGGGCAAACCATCGGCTTCGAAAGCGGTAAGCACATCACGCAGTGCCGCCACGGCTAGAATGCGCGAGGATAACTGCTCCGAACACTCAAATGGATAGGCGACCAGGTACAGCACCGCATCAGTGAGCGCTTGCAACGCGGTGGAGGAAGTGTTGATCTCCAGACCACCATACTGCGGGAATACCCCGGTTGGATAAAGCACAGGCTGGGCGATCGTACCCTCATCGATCACACCGTAGGTTGCAAAGGCTTCGGTGGTTGTGGGCGTGTAAACCGGCAGTTCGACGACCGCAGCATCCGCATAGGTTCCAGAGATGGCTGCGATTTGAATGCGTGCAGTCCCAGCCATTTGCGTGCTGACCGGGAAGCGCACTTCGACGCGATCATTCGCAGGAACAGTCACGCGCAGACCAGCGGTATCAAGCTCAAGGTTGGTGGCACGGGCTACCACTTCTACAGTCATTGGTTCATCGGTTTGATTTTGTAATACAACGGGTAATTCTAGCTTATCACCAAAATTGAGGAAGCGCGGAGCCGAGGGGCGCACCATGAGGGGCAAGCGAGCGGTAATATTCGACTCACCCATGCCAAATTGATGCCCTGATTCATCCACAGCAACCACCATCACGCGGTACCGCGTCAGGTTATCTGGCAACTTTATAGACACCCGCGCCTCTCCATTGGAACCTGTGCGAACCGCTGGAGCAAATGTAGCCAATGGATTGAAGTCCGAGCGAACCGATATGGATGTTTGCTGAGATACCATTGACTTAGATTCATCGGCAGAGGGAGCCATCGCAGATTCCATTACGACCTGCGTGGCAAACGTTACACTACCTCCTTTCAACACATCAACAGCTAGGACTTGTGGATTTGCTAAAAGAATGCTGCTGCGGCCATAAACACTGCTTACTCCGGAAGCCCGCTCAGTATAGAAGATACTAATGGGGTCAACCATCTGATAGTTCGTCAGGGCGAGGATGGCTTCATCCACAACGACCACAGCTAGTTCTGCACCTGATACCGGCTTACCATTAGCATCTTTCAAGAAAACCATCAGCGTGGTCTCACCGCCCGGCTCGAGCCGAGTTGCATCCGGAATCACTTGAAGTGACAACATGCGCTGCAACGGCGGGATACTGAGATCCAATCGCGCAGGGGCAAAAGCTGGACGAGGTGCTACATCTTTCAGTGTCTCGCCCATGCCGTTAGTGCGCGGCGCAGAACCAACCAGATCCACTTGAATGTTGAGGTTGGGGATGTGTTCGTTCATGATGGGGACAGTCAATGTAGTGGAGCCATCTTCGATATAAAAGCGGGTGGTATAGAGGAACCCGCTACGACTGACTGTGAGCAGACCTTCCGCAGGGGTGAACGGAGATTGCACCAGGATTTGTGCTATGTCACCCGGTTGGTAGGTCTGCTTATCGGGGATCAGCGTCGCTTGTTCCTGTTCCACATTACGGGCTGGCGGTTGCTGACCTCCACTGACCCAGCGCGTGAAGCGCGTTTGATTTATACGCCCCAATTCATCGGCGACCACCGCGGTGATGCGATAGCTTCCACCAATGAGAGTCTCAAAGGAACAGGAATCCGGTTCAAGCCTGGAGGGCATTGTACACTTCTGGATGTCTACATCCTCTTCACCCCAGGTGCCATCCAGTAATTTCCATTCCAGCCGCGCGGCTGTGATCATCACCAATCGATCCGCGACTGGGTTGCCATCCAAGTCGGTGACAATGAAGTCTACTTTAAGCGGGGTGCCGCGTTCGACAAAGTAACGCTCACTGCGTAAGCCAATATATAGATCCGCAGGATGAACGAGCAGGGAGGTGGTACTCGCCCAGGCCTGACGATTCACATCCATCACAGTGGCCTGTGCCACCAGGCTCATTGGTTGAGGGTTTTCATCCGGCCTGCCTTCCTGGTTGAAATCGAGCTGCAAAAAATGCTTGCCGAATTCATCAGTCTTGCCTGTAAATGTCTTGACCTTTGTCTCACTATCCGTACGGAGGGAATCGTAGTGGTAGTAATCCCACCACCAGGGATGCCATTCACCGAAGACAAAGTCAGGCCAGTTTGGTGGAGCATAATTGCCTGGTGAGGTCTTTACCTCCCAGGTCACATCTGCATCAGGTAGTGCGCCGCCCGCATAATACTTAGCCTCTACGGAGAGCAATGCGTTGCCACCGGCAAAATAAGGTCCAGACATTTCATTGCGAGCCGTGACTTCAAATTCAGGCCGGCGAAATTCCTGGACCTGTAGTGTATGGCCGTAGGTAATTCCATCCAGCCCACCCAGGCTGCCTAGCGCATATAAATTTAAAGAAGCCATCCCAAGATTGACCGTTTGCGGAATGGTGAAGGTAAAATCAAAGCCACCCAGAGCATTCACGTCTACCTGTCCAGTACCGGTTGCATTACCTTGCGGGTCTGTGAGCTGATAGGTCACCGAGGTGACTTCGCTGCCCACCAAGATGACATCCCCGTTTTGCCTGCCACCCACGCGTCGAATCCATCCTTTTATATGAACCTCTTCACCAGGGCGATACATCGTCCGGTCATCGAAAACATACCAGCGTAACGAATCAGAAGGCGAGGTGGGTCCCCAGCCATAATCCTCCCAGATATAGGGAGAGTGCAGCAACATCGCTGTATCCATGCCTTTGCTGGCAACCAGATAGGTTGCCCCGGATGGGATGGCGATGCGTACCGTACCATCTGAGTCTGTGATGAATTTATTGCCATTTTTATTGGGTTGAATACTTACACCCGCAAGGGGTGCACCATCTTTCAGGTCAGTTGCCCAGACGAGCATATCGGAATAATCAGTGTAAGCATCCAAGCCGATTTGGGTGATCTGCACCCATGCGTGAATAGTCTGGGCATAGCGCTGCCATTTGTCATTCTCAGATTCAAACATCCCCTTCGGCGGTTCGACAATCACCACGAAGTGACCAAAGCCATTTTCCAAATAAGGAGCCAATTCAATGTTCACCTCTGACAACGTATCATTGGGAAGTTCAAGTGAGAGGGTCTTATCGAACATAGACGTGCCTGGAATTTGAACAGCCCTGTCTGTTTGCTGCCACTCACGTAAATATTTAGTGAATGCATCCCAATCGTTAGGCTGGACAGCATAAATTTTCACAGCGAGTTTAGAGTAATTAATGGCGTACACTGAAAAGACTGGTTTCTTCACTTCTGGATCAAGCGTGATAAAAACTTGATCCGTGCCGAACAAGCGGGGTTCAGCTTTGCCGACTTTGAAGGTCAGTTGTTCGTCCCGGCCTAATGTCTGGCCGAACACATCCTTAAGTTTGGCTGAAAGGGTGACGGTGTAAGTGGTCTGGCCTTTGGTTTCGCCGCTGATGTCGATCGTGTCGCCATAAATATTGACAGCCATTCCCGGGATTTCTGGCGTGACGAGCAACATCTCCTGTGTGAAAGCCTTCGTGTCAAGTGGATTGTTGAATCGGATATAGAATGGCGTCAGGGGAGGGCATGGACTTCCACCCCAGTTACAACCATAATCCACAATTTTTAAAGGTGCATAAGTTGAGAATCCAAAAGACTGTGAGGAGGTTGTGACAAGCGGGCCTTCAGCAGAATGCGTGCCCGGACCGATTGTGATTGAAATCGATGTGTCTGCAGGGAAAGGTTGAGTGGCTTTAATAACCAGCCAGCGTCCGTCTTGTGCATCCTTGACATACTGACTGACCTTATCGTCTTTATCGATCTCAACTTTGGTGGCAAGGGTTAACTCAAATTGATCATTGCCTGCAAAGAGCTGAATCGTCTTCAACACTGCGTCAGGGTCGATTCGTTGGTCAAAGGCTATGAAGATAAGCGGTTCCAGTGGCTGCGGTATGTTTTGCGGATACATTGTTTCCACTTTTGGCGGAGGTGTACCAAACGTCCAGGTGACAGATTCCACAAGCACCCCACCCGTAACGGATTTCGTTCCCTTGAGGATGGTGACGGTGTAGGCCGTCGCTTTGGGTAGACGGTCGATGAAATCCGAGTCATATTCGAAGGTGAGCGTCTTCGTTCCTAACCAACGCCAGGTACCAGGTAATGGAGGATCGATTCGGGCTGGAACTGATTCGGACGCCAGATCGCCTAGAGTTCCAAGTGGCACCATCGGTTGATTGAAAGTGACGGAGACAAACGGTGCGATTGGGATTTCTCCCTCTGGAGCAAAGCGTAACACTTTCAGTGGTTCAGATGGACCAGCCACGGGTGTAGGTGCATACTCGAAAGAAGGGAACTTTTCTTGGATGGTTGTGCCGGGAAGGGGAGGTGGCAGCAATTCAACCGGATATCTAAATTCGGTCTGCTCGTCAGGGGAGATAGGAAGCACCGGAAGGCGCGCAAAGATCGCCTCGATCTCTTGCGGAGTGAGTGGTTCATAAGTCGCGACAGCCATTGGCACCGGTGTTTGAGGTTGTGCTTGACCTGCACTCAGACCAACTTGAATGCTGTAATCATCACCGGTATTTATAGCGCTTCTTTCACCGGGTTCTGCGGTTCCCGTGTCAATGGTGAAGGGCATGGGTGTGTTCTCTCCTTTGCCAGGGAAGTTGGGTACGATAATTTTGAAGATGATCCATATGGCTACGGGAATTATGACAATCAGCGCGATGAGGCGTTTGTAGGTAAACCAAGGCTTACGATCTGCGTTCATAAGTGCATCCTCCTTTTCCAAGACGTTGCAACCGGAAGCCAGGTTCCCTGATTTCAGACAGGTCCACTATTATTAGCACAATACAAATCTTTTTTTTTACAACTGGCATATTACTGAATCGGGGGGGATCATTAATTATGCCTATAAACCTCATTTTAAATTGAAAAATGATGACATAAATAATTTAATAGATTTGGATGGAATGGACGTCTTCAGTTCTTGATGATCGAGGTGTCCATATTAATCAAGTATATCTAAATCCTGAAAACCTATCAATTTGATTTGTTAATTAGATTAATGCCTGTCCAAATTGATATATTGCAACGAAATTGCTGGAATGATGATTCTTGTTCTAACCTGAAAAGCGAATTGGTATTCCAAACAATAACTTCATACTGAGTAACGAACTCATGCCCAAACCAAAAACACTCGTATCTAGGCGTCTGGAGAGTAGTCACGTGGAGCGGAATCGAATGACTCACCTCTGGGTTATGAGCTAAGATCCTCAAACCGTGCCATTTGTGCAGCGAGGTGTGACAAATCAGCCAAACCGTCGAACGCTGGTTTCAGTTTGCTGGGCATACAGCCGCAGTGAGGAATGTGAGGATATAACCCGCCACCACCAGGAAGACAGCCAGGGTTCTCATTTGCCTTGTCAGTATGTAAGAAGTGGAATGGGTTTCCATTGCAGAATTCACGTTTTCGTTCTTCGTGCTTACTTCAAATACGATTTTACACCTCGATATTAAAGCAGGATAGAGTGTTAGGAAAGAAATCACTTCAGCTGCAGGAAACCTTTCAATTACAGGGATAGCCCAAAATATTATCTTCAAAATCATAAAATCTGCATGCCTTGCCCAACTTTGGATTATCCGTATACACAACACCTCTTTGGGGGTACTACATTGTCCTGACTCCTGTTGACTGGCGTTGACAAGCTCGTTAAGTATCCTGCAGAGCACATTGGACAGTATTTTTTTAAGCATAGTTAAACCGTGATTTTGTGATGTGAAATTGAAGGTTCCCGTTTTAAAACCGCCATATCAGGGATGTTAAAAAAATAAACCCCCGATTATGGGGGTCAGTGAGCGTGGAGCAGCTCGAACGCGAGAACCTTTGTCGTAAACGGACGGTACCGAAAAAACGCTTCTCCCTGCCAAGGGATTGAGCCGGCTCTCCCCGAACGAGCGAGCCATCCAGTGTCCTGCTTTTTTTACCCAATCTTCTGGACGACTAGTGAGGTGAGTACATTGGATGCGTTATTGAAGTACTGTCAACGGTTTGACGTCCAGTGGATTCGATTCATATTATACATTGAGAAGTCTCGAACATATCTAGATAATTTATTGGACCACCGGTAATGAACAAACCGAAAAATTGGTCTACTCAGTTATATTTGAGTTAAACGGATACGATCATATCTACGTAAACTACAGCCCTGTCAATAAGGAGAAATAGACGCTTCCGTTATTTTCAGCAAGTATTTAGTTTTTCACTCAATGGTTTTTCTCGGTTTTTACGATTATCCTCTCGGCTGCTGCTGGGTGATGCAGTGGATATTGCCGCCGGCAAGTGCAATCTCAAAGGCATTCGGTACACTCACAACCTTCCGATCAGGAAAAGCCCCGCTGAGTGTTTCAACCGCTAAACTATCATTCTTATCACCAAAAGCCGGAAGGACAACACCATTGTTGGCAATAAAAAAGTTGATATAGGATAAATCCAGTTCTTCACCCTCCTGGCGTGGTTTGGTCCCTTTGACAAAGTCAATTCCTTCTGTCTCTTCCTTTGTTGTAGCTCTTGGCGAACCTCCGTAAAGTTTATGAATCTTCAGTGTGCGGCCGTGTGCATCTTTCTCGTGACTTAATTTCTCATATGCATCATGGACGATGTCATAATGAGGGTGATTAGGGTCATCTGTCCAATGGAGTAAGACCGCCCCAGGGCGAACAAAACAACAGACACCATCCACATGCCCATTCGTCTCATTAGGGTCTACACCTCTACTTAACCAGATAATTTTCTGGACATTGAGGTAATTCGATAAATGAGTCTCTATCTCAGCCTTAGATAGGTTCGGGTTGCGTCCGGGTGAAAGCAAACATTCTTCTGTTGTAAGTAGTGTACCTTCACCATCGACGTTGAAGGAACCACCTTCGAGGACCATGGGAGCATCATAGTGATCCAGGCGCTCAATTTCAGCAACCTTGATTGGCACCTGCTCGTCCAAATCCCATGGAAAATACAATCCATCATATAGACCGCCCCATGCATTAAATTGCCAGTTTACTACACGTACTTCGCCCTGATCATTCTTCACAAAGATCGGGCCGCAATCCCGCATCCAGGAATCATTATAAGAGATTTCAACCACGCGAATATTCTCAGGCAATTGATGGCGCGCGTTTCGGTACTGCGCTGTCGAGACACCCATGGTGACCGGCTCAAATTGGTTAATCGCCTTGGCTACTTCTGTAAAAACCTTTTGTGCAGGTTTGGCTCCCATGCGCCAGGTATCAGTGCGCTCAGGCCACAATATCCAGGTTTGCTCATGGGGTTCAAATTCACCTGGCATTCGAAATCCATCTGCTTTCGGAGTACTGTCTAGGGTTCTTGCCATTATGTCCTCTCCTCAATCATCTAATTCCTCAACCGGATATACCAATGGGCTGAGATACTCTATAGTTCGACCAGCAAAGTCGTGTTGAGGCAGCGCCGCTTCCATTCGTTGCCTGACTTGTTCAATCTTCTGATTTGTTCCCAGATAATCCATCGACAAAATCTGCCTGTCTTCAACCACCTTTACACCATCAATAATGACATCCTTTACAGCCCGGTCGGCTGCATGATGAACCAGGCTTCGAATAGGATCGCGCATCGGTTGCATCGACGGAACAGACAAATCAAGCAAAACGATGTCAGCTTTGGCTCCAGGGGCTATTCGACCAATATCCTGTCGATGGAGTGCATTAGCGCCCCCAATTGTGGCAGCAGAAAATATATCTGCCGTCGACACATTGTCCAGTTTTCCAGATACGACACGGGATATTAGCAATGCTGTCCGCATTTCTTCGATCATATTATGGGGATAAGTATCTGTACCGATCCCAATATTAACTCCCTCTTTCAAATAACGACCAAAATTATCCAATGCATCCCCAATCCTGGCGAAAATTAATGGGCAATGGGCGATGGATGCGCCACTCTTTGCCAAAATCGATAGATCATTCGACGTACCCAAGAAATTCGTTGTTCGGTAATGATCCAGCATGATGGCATGTGATACGATGGTCTCTGGTACTAATAAACCTTGTTGATCCAGGAATTTAATGGGGGTGAGGCCATGGCGCCTGACGATTTCCTGGAACTCACAAATTAATTGCCCGGCATGGATTTGAAGAGGAATACCCCTTTCTTTTGCAGCTGCTAAGCTGCTATGCAATAACTCAGGTGTACAGGTATCCACCTGAGCTGGCATGACCACTCCGCTTAACCGCCCACTGCTATCGGATAGGGCCCGGTCGATGATCCTCAATGCCTCATCCATCCAGGATTTGCCCTGATCATCTGCCCAGTGATAACTTACCTGGTATAGGTTATTCATACTCCAGAAATCCGCCGTGGATGTGTACATGGGTGCAAAATATAATCGTAATCCGCTTCTCTCTCCCAGCTCGAACCATCCGGGATATGGACTTGAGATATCGACTAGCGTGGTAACACCGCTAAGAAGCAATTCACATAACCCTAATTCTGCACAGATTACCCTATCTTCCATCGCTGGGCTGTAGGCATATAAGTAATTGATCCAAGCAAATTCGCCTAATTGTCCACCTATGCCATCCCCATCAAATCCCTTGTTCATTACTTCTGTAGATGGATGGGAATGAATATTTACCAGGCCAGGCATCACACAAAGACCGTCTCCTGGAATGGTTTTATCAATTTTTCCCCGATAGTCCTTTCCAACGAAAGTGATGAGATTATCTTGAAAAACAACATCAGCATGCCTGACGTAACGATGCGCACTCTCCTTTTCATTCCAGCTAATAATCCAATCGGCATTTTTGATGACCGTGGTCGCCATGATCAGTTCTCCAAATATGATAGTTATTGCTTGTCCAGCGCATCAAGGACACATTCCGGTGTGATTGGCAGGTGACGTACTCGTGCACCGATAGCATTGGCAACTGCATTCGCTATCGCAGCATTTACAGGGGCGGTTGGGATTTCTCCCAAACCCTTTGCTCCCATTGGTCCGTATTTATATGGGAACTCCACAAACCCTATCTCCATTTCCGGGACGTCCATCGATGTGGGAATAAGGTAAGATTCGAGTGACAAGTTTTGGGTATACCCATGCTCGACAGCCAGTTCTTCCATCAGTGAATATCCCTGCCCCTGAACAATCCCACCAGCAATCTGCCCTAATCCGCTCCCGATGTTTATCATCTTGCCAGGATCATGCACAGCAATATATTTTTCAACTTGTATATCCCCGGTCTCAATATCAACAATTACCTGTGCGACATGCGTGGCGAATGTAAATGGTTCAGTCTTATTGGGATCCTCATCTTCTGGATAATCTCCGGGTAAAACTACAGAATAATATCCTTCAGCATGCATTTGAAGACCTTTCTCAAGCGCTTTTGTTGCCAGACCCGCTACTGTGAGATGCAACTCCTCGCCTTCAGCAAAAAGATATCCATCTCGCAGGGATAACAAATCTATATCCAGGCCTGTGATCTGCGCAGCTACTTCCAACAGGGATTTACGGATCGGCAAGGCAGCCTTTATCACGGCGTTCCCTGAAACGTATGTGGCACGACTCGCTACAGAGGGTCCAGCATCCGGAGTCACCTGTGTATCAGGTGTGACCAATTTTATGGATGACACCTTCACACCCAACATCTCCGCAGCAATTTGGGCTAATACAGTGTGTACACCCTGACCCATATCTGCAGCCCCGCTGCGGAGTAAAACAGATCCATCGGCAGCCATATCCAATGATGCACTGGCAGAATCAGGAACACCAGCCCCATATCCGGTTGAGTACAACGAGCAACCCACACCCCGTCCTCTTCGAAGATGAGCTTCGGGTTGCCGTGCAATCAAACTGCGGTCTTTCCATTTGGAGAGTCTCATTGCTTCAGCAATAGTGCCTTTCATTCCTCTACCATCCAGCACTTTTACCCCAGCAGGTAACGTGGATCCGCTTTTCATTCCATTTCGCAAGCGAATCTCGACCGGATCTATGCCTAATCGTTCTGCCAGCTCGTCCATTTGTTGTTCATAAGCAAAATTCACCTGCGGCAAACCAAATCCCCTCATAGCACCACAGATGGGGTTATTGGTCAGTACTAAAAATCCTTCTGCGCGGGCATTGGGAACATTGTAAGGACCATAACCAAGCGTGATAGAGGCGCCTAATACTTCTTCACCGGAATTAATATATGGGCCTGTATCTGAGATCACCTCAAATTTAACTGCGGTAAGTAAACCCTCCTTTGTAGCCCCAGTGCGGTAATGGATGGTCATTGGATGCCTTTTTACATGGGTAAGGATCGATTCCTCTCTGGTCCGCTGGATCCTAACTGGGCGTTTAGTTTTATAGGCAAGTAGGGCAGCATGGATCTGGATGGTAGCTTCCATCTTTCCGCCGAAAGCGCCTCCCACAAAAGGAACCATCACTCGCACCTGGTTTTCAGGGATTGCTAATGCCCTGGCTATTTGCTTCCGGTCGCTGTGTGGGGACTGGGTTGATGAATAAACGATAAGGGTGCCATCGTGGTCAGCGTATGCCAAAGCAGATTCGGTTTCCAAAAATGCATGCTCGACACGCTGGGTTGTATAGGTGTTATCAATGATAATATCAGCCTGGTCAAAACCTGCTCTAATGTCTCCGTGCTCTTCCACGATGTGTGCAGTAATATTATCTTTACCAGGCCAAACCCGAGGGGAATCCGGCTTCATCGCCTCAACTGGATCGAAAACCCCGGGCAGAAGCTCATATTCCACCTCAATAGCATCGAGAGCAGAAAGAGCTGCATCCTCGTCTTCTGCTGCAACGGCAGCGATGATATCACCCTGGTAGCGAACAATATCACTCACCAATAGTGGCTGATCATCATAAACATACAGATAACTATTCTTTCCAGGAACATCCTTATAAGTCAGTACAGCTGCCACGCCTGGAAGGTTCCGGGCATGGCTCACATCCAGTTTTGTCACTTGCGCACTGGGAGATTTACTGTAAAGAAGCTTGCCGATCAATGTGCCGGGAATTTTCAAGTCAGCACAGTAGCGGGCCTGGCCTTTAATAATTTCTAAGCCACCAATGGCAGTGGCGTTTTTCCCTATGATAGAAGTGCCTAGTTCACTCCCTTTTATCATGATAAATCATCCTACGAGGCAACAGCTGCCATGACAGCATCGATGATTGCCTGGTATCCTGTACAACGGCACAGGTTTCCCGAGATTGCATCTTTGACTTCATCAGGGGTAGGGACAGGGTTGTGCAACAATAGCGCATAACAAGACATTAAAATCCCGGGTGTGCAATATCCGCACTGAAATGCCCATTTCTCGATAAACATTTTCTGAAGCGGGTGCAACTCACCATTTTGAGCCAGTCCTTCAAGCGTGATAATTTCCGAACCTTGTGCTTGAGGAGCTAACACCAGGCAGGAATTCACGGCAAATCCATCCATAATAACCACACAGGCACCACAATCTCCTTGCGAGCAGCCTTCCTTGACACTGATCAAATCTAAATCCTCGCGCAGGACATTCAACAATGTGCGATGAGGTTTCGTAGCAACGGTTCTGACGCCACCATTGACCGTAAAAGTCAGGTCGATTTTATTCACCCGTCATCCTCTCTTTTAGCTCTGTGCGTGCAGCCAACAATGACCGCTTCACTAATACTTCAACCATCCGGCTGCGGTACTCCTTGCTGGCTCGAATGTCAGAGATCGGCGCTACTTCCCCCTGTGCCATATATGCGGCGGCTGAAATAACATCTTCGCTTAGTTTTTCACCCACAAGCAGGGATTCAGCCTCCCTGGCTCGGATAGGAGTTGGGGCAACAGAACCAAGGGCAATCCGCGCCTCCAGGACCTCTTCAGCTTTACCCAGCGAAATCCGCACAGCTACACTTGCCACAGCAATTGCCATTGCCCGTCTATTTCCCATTTTTATGAATTTACTGGCTGTATTGGGCTCACAGAAGGGGATATACACTTCCGCTAAAAGCTCATCAGGCTGCTTGAGTGTCTCTCCTGGCCCAATAAAGAATTTGTCTAGGGGTACCACTCTTTGAGAGCCATCCTTAACCAGTACCAATTCTGCATCATAAGCCATAAGGGGAGGAGCAGTATCTGCAGCTGGCGAAGCATTTACCAGGTTCCCGCCAAGCGTCCCCCGGTTGCGAATTGGAGGAGCTGCAATTTGTCTACATGCTTCCGGCAAAGCAGGGAAATATCCCGTTAAAAGCTCTGATACCATCATTTGTGAGTGCGTGGTATAGGCACCAATCCGAACCCGATTTACCTCAGCCTTGATATAACTCAATCCGAGGTGTTTAAAATCAATCACCAGTGTTGGATGGATCAATCCGCCGCGCCAACTGGGGAGCAAATCTGTGCCCCCGGCGATGATCGCTGCTCCAGGACTTTTTCTAAGTGCGAGGAGACCAGCTTCCAGGCTTTGTGGAGCGTTGTAATCGAAGTGCAGTCGGGTATGTGCGCTGTCCAAATAGAATTCTCCAGATGTTTACTGTACCTTTTTCGTCACGATTGAAAACCCAATAAAATGATGTGCGGTGAGATTCTGCCCGAAGATCGTAACGTCTTCGTGATTCGTTTCAGATTGATCAAATATTACCTTGAGCGCTGTTGCGACCTCAGGGAGCATCTGCGGGTCGGCCAGCGCCTTAACATGTGAGCAGTAGAGATAGTCAAGCTCGGGAACAAGCTTAGAGAGTTTTTGTATGGTCTCATAATAAACCGACAAGATTGATTCTCCCCAAGATCCAGACATAAACGCATATAACCAGTCAGGATAGAATGTATCGCCCATGAACAACGATCGGTTTTCGCGATCTAGAAGCACAATACTTTCCTGTGAATGTCCCGGTGTGTGAAGTACTTGCAACTTGCGATTGCCAAGATCGATGACATCTCCATCTTTTAAGCGATGGATTTGGTCTTTTCTCACTGGCTGTATCTCATAGCCAGTTGGTTCAAATCCTTTTGGGTATCCTTCAGCGAAATTCTCAAGGTCAGCATCAAAATAAATCTCGGAATGAAGCCACCCGCTAGCCAATCGCTCAATGGCTCGTTCATCATCGAAAACAAAGATGTGCGGGAAGCGATAGTCATCTCCCATATGGTCAAAATGAGTGTGGCTGTTAACAACCATCACTTCCCGTTCGGTTAATTGCCTGACGACCTTGGAAATATCTTTTATTCCCATACCTGTATCAAACAAAATTGCCTTCTGCGATCCAGCGATCAAGAATGAAATGACTTGTTCATGGTGTCTCGGTTCATGAATCGCAAAGACTTCGTTCGGCAGCTTCAATACTTTGAACCATGGCTCTCCGACGCCGACTTCCTCAGCAGTGCTCAAAATTTTTTCTATGGAAGGATTCATATCAGAATCTCCTGATCCCCAACTTAATAACATGGCAAAACCAGGGTTAAGTTATGGAATTTGCCTGTCAACCAATAAGCATGCTGCTTGATGATGATCTCCAACATCGACTAATTCTGGTTGAACATTTGGGCAACGATCAAAAGCGACAGGGCAGCGAGGATGAAAACGACAGCCAGATGGCAAATCGATTGGATTAGGGGTTTCTCCCTTTAAAACTGTCCTCGTCTGCCGTCGCCTGGGGTTTGGAATCGGAATTACTGACATAAGGGATCGCGTATAAGGATGCAGCGGATCCTTCAGAACAACCTTGGCAGGTCCAATTTCCACAATTTTCCCCAAATACATTACAGCGACCCTATCCGAGATAAATGCAGCACTAGCCAGGTCATGTGTGATATAGATCATGGAGATTTCATGCTCTTTTCTCAATCGCAATAGTAAGCCCAGAATCTCAGCCCTTATCGAAACATCTAACATTGACACTGGTTCATCAGCAACCAGTAGGCTGGGGTTTAAGGCTAACGCGCTGGCAATCCCCACTCGCTGCCTTTGCCCGCCAGATAGCTGCTCAGGATACCGATGCAGGAAAGTTGAGGCTGGTTTTAAACCAACATCTTCCAGGGTGGATACGGCGATTTCCAGTTTCTGCTTGTCATTCTTAGCCAGCTTATGCACGCCTAATGCCTCAGAAACTGCCCTGAAAACCGTTTGCCTCGGATTCAACGATTCATACGGATCCTGGAATATTAATTGTGCCTTTTGTCGTAATTCCTGCTTCCTGGGGCCATGCGCCAGCTCAACAATATCCATACCCTGAAGAAGTATTTTCCCTTCAGTTGGCTCAACCAATCCTAATGCACAAAGCCCAGTGGTGGTTTTCCCAGAACCGGATTCACCAACCAACGCCAGGATCTCACCTTTATCCAGGTTGAAAGAGATCCCGTCTACCGCATGGACCCAGCGTTGGGATTTCCGCAGGATGGAGCCTACAATACCCCGGTGAACTGGAAATAGCTTACGAAGATCCTTGACCTCTAAATTTGTGTTATTCACTGATTATTCCTGTATCCCTTGACCAAAACACAACGAGCCAGGTGGTCGGGGGCAGCTTCGACTTCAGGAGGTATTTTCTTGGAACATATGTCTACCGATACATCACAGCGAGGTTCGAATCGGCATCCTGGGGGCAAATTATCTAAAGGTGGAGGGTAACCTGGTATCGAGGCAAGCTCCGCCTCGGGATTCTGGATATCGGGAAATGCAACCAGCAGCCGGCGAGTATATGGATGGACAGCATTGTTATATATCCTGTCAGTGTTCGCATATTCTGCAAGCTGCCCTCCGTACATAACTAATACATCGTCGCATAGTTCGGCCACAACACCCAGGTCATGGGTTACCAGGATGATCGACAGGTTGAGCTCCCGCTGAAGCTCTTTCAACAAATCCAGGATCTGCGCCTGGACCATCACATCAAGCGCAGTAGTAGGTTCATCAGCAATTACTATCTGCGGGTTGCATGCGAGTGCCATTGCGATCATCGCCCGTTGTCGCATACCACCCGAATATTCATGGGGGTATTGGTTGGCTCGAGTAGAAGATACCCCAACCATATCAAACAGTTTCTCCATAGTTTTCTTGGTCATTTTACTGGGGACTGTTTTGTGTAATTTAAGGGTATCTTCTATTTGTTTTCCAACCGTATATACCGGGTTCAATGCATTCATCGCTCCTTGAAATATCATGGAAATGCGTGCCCACCGGTAATTACGGAGTTCATCAGTTGACAGCGCCAGCAGATTGGTACCACCCAGGGTCACTTCGCCACTTACGATTCGCCCTGATTCGGGAAGCAAACGCATAAGAGCGAGCATTGCAGTCGTCTTGCCACAACCAGACTCACCTACAATACCCAATGATTTGCCCTGGTCCAGGTGGAAGTTTAAACCATCCACGGCGCGGAAAATGCCGTCTTCCGTATGGTATTCAATCGTTAAATCATTGACTTCTAAGAGGGACATAAATCAATAACTCTTTCACCGCCAAATATGTTTCTATTTCCGAGAAGCATCTGCATTTGATATATATTTCCTGAGCGAGAGAATCTTGCGTTCGTTGAATAGATGATGCGTCTTCAGGCGAGGGTTGACAATCTCCTGGATGGCGTTGCTTAATAACACCAAACCCAAAGTTACCCAGGCAAGAGATAACCCTGGAGGGATTAGATACCACCATGCGCCAGCAGATACAGCCCCACGCATAAATGCCCGGCTGAGCATATTGCCCCAGCTCACAAGCGTTGGATCGCCCAGTCCGAGAAAACTCAGGCTGGCTTCGGATAAGATGGAAAACGATATATCCAGTGTCGCCTCAGCAAAGATGACCGGAAGTACCTGAGGCAAAATATGGACGAAAACTATATTCAGATCCTTGATTCCCAGGGCACGCGCGCGCAGAATGAACTGACGCTCCTTAACCGAAAGCACCTGTGCCCGAACTACACGCGCCATATAACTCCACGAGAGCAGACCGATAATAAGAATAATATTCGTTATGCTCCGACCTGCAATTGCGATCACTACGAGCATGAGAGGCAGCGCAGGAATAACCAGAGTCGCATCCGTAAATCGCATCAGGACCCCATCTGTACGTCCGCCAATATACCCCGCCGCCACTCCAATGATGCATCCCAACACAACAATAATGACCGAAGCTGCAAAGCCCACCAATAAGGATATCCTTGCACCATAAATAACCAGGCTTAGCACATCTTTACCACTGTCATCGGTCCCAAACAAATGACTGGAAGTTGGCGGTTTCATAATATCTGCAGCTGTGATTTCAGACGCTGATGCGTAGGGATCGTAAGGAGCAATCCAATCGGCTGATATTGCGACAAATATCGCAAACACCAGCATAAACAATCCCAATAATCCTGCTTTCTTATGCCTGAAGCTGTACCAAAAGGATCGAGTTCGAATAACCCTTGATGGAGTTTCCTCTGATTTTGGTCTTTTGTCACTTATTTCTATTGTCACGTCCTTATCCTTCATTCTTTAGGCCTCTTTCACACGAGGGTCTAAATAGGCATAAGTCAGGTCGGCAAGAAAATTAGCTCCAATTACTCCAACTGTCAATAATAAGAAAACTCCTTGCAGCACGGGATAATCTCGTTGCCCGATAGCCTCGAACATCAAGCGACCTAATCCGGGCCATGAGAAAATCGTCTCGATCTGTATGATCCCTCCTAAAGCAATGCCAAGATCCAGGGCGATGATGGTAACCAGGGGGAGGGAAGCGTTTTTAAGCGCATGCAATCTGAGAATCTCCATCGCCTTATAGCCCTTAGCTTTTGCAGTCAGGATATAATCTTCAGCAAGAACTTCCAGGGTGGAGTTGCGAACTACGATCATATAACTTCCAAAAAGCACCAATGCCATGGTCGTCGCAGGCAATACGAGATGCCTGGCAATATCCAACCAGCGCACAAATATGTTGTCGAATTCAATCCCCAGGGTGATATACCCTCCTGCCGGGAATACGCCTCTCGCTAGGATCAAAAGCACAATCCCCAGCCAAAATGGAGGCATTGCAAAAAGCGTCAATCCTATACCCAGGGACGCAACATCGACCTTGCTTCTCACTTTCCAGGCAGCGATTATCCCCAAAAATGTACCAAGGAGAATACCTCCTATTTCACCGGTGAATATTAACAGTAGAGTCGGTCCCAAGCGAGACACGATTAATTCCGAGACTGGTCTTTTCTGCCTGAAAGACTCCCCAAGATCACCTCTACCAAGGCTTTTTAAGTAATGAATAAATTGACTGTCGAAAAGCTCCGACAGTTCGCCTGTCTCTTTATATGCTGTAACATTCAGCCAAATTGGTTTGGTTAAACCAAATTGCTCCCGGATTCGCTCCTGAGTTTCTGGGCGCATGCGTGGATTAATCATCATCGTCAATGGATCTCCGGGAACGATGCGAAACAGATAGAAATTGATTGTAATAACAGCGATAAGGGTGATCAGAGCGAAGGCTGCTTTACGCAGTATGAAATCCAATCGATGCATTTATCTGTTCCATTCAATGCGCATGAGCGAGAAGGGTGGAAAACCACCCTTCTCGCTTTGGTTCGGTTTCTAAGGTTTCACAGTAGCGTTTAAAAGGCTTATTGGATCCATCATTCCCAAACCAACATCACAGGTATCCATAGGGAACTCAAAGCGGTCATTTCGGAAGGCTTGCAGCGAATTCTGCCCGGCGAGGGTGATGATTGGACGATCCTGATTGAGAATCTCCTGGGCTTTGAACATCGGCTCCCAGCGTCCTTCCAGATCATCTGAGTACCAGAACTCATAAACTAAATTATCCAACTCTTCGTTGCAGTAACCCGGGAAATTCATTGCTCCGGTGCCAGCATCAGCAGACCAACAGCTGTACCAGAAATCCATGGATGCAGGATCAATATCATGGGGTTCGGTGTCAATCGCCATATCAAAATTTCTCTCATCCATGATGGTTGCATACCAGGTGGTCAGTTCAAGTGCTTCTACCTCCACCTTGATCCCGATCTCTTTCAACCAATCTGAGATAAGATCAGCCATGATCAAATCTGAAGGATTTTCTGCTTGATAGGTTAGACGAAATTCGAGTGCTGTTCCATCAGAAGTTTCCCTGATACCATCATTGTCAGTATCAACATAACCGGCTTCATCCATAATCTGGTTGGCTCTCTCCAGGTCAAATGGTGTCACCACCAGGGCAGGATTCATCTCTTCTTCATAGTTAGGTCCGCAGCCCCAATTGGTGGCGCAGGTAATTCCATGACCTTGCAATGCGACATCGATTAGCTTTTGTTTGTCGATCGCATAATCGATGGCTTCCCGGACTTTTGGATCATCAATGGCTGGGTGCTTTGTGCCAGTCGGATACATATTGAAAATCAGCTCATGCCATGAGCCAGGTGCTTTTTCCTCAATCGTTACATTTGCTGCTGAAGAGAGCTTTTCGTAACTTTCAGGCGGCAAGAATGGGAGGGTTAGGTCAATTTCTCCGGATAACAGGGCACTGACCAGGGCGTCGTTATTCGCATATATCTGATATACAACCCGATCTATGGGTGGTTTACCGCGATAATAATCATCCCGGGCTTCAAAGGTAACATGGCTCCCAGGCACATGTTCTGCGACGATGTATGGTCCCGTACCGACTGGCGGATAGTTTTCATAGCTGAACAGTGTATCGTTATCTAGCTCGCCCCAGATATGCGGCGGAGCCATGAACCACCAGATGAAATCATAATCTGGTGAGTTAACAATTGGATCCGCGGTTGTATACTGCAAGGTCTTAGGTTCGGACACAAGTTCGGACAAAGGTGTAAAAAATGCAATGGAAACCTCTGACTTGAGTGGGCAAGCTGTCACAAGCTACTCAAGGGGAGGTTTCCATGGACAAGTGTATCAACTTT
>Ga0172362_10000270_pt1 | contig 40994 bp, 40 predicted proteins | sample LakKivs1_kivu2a2_FD_114534 | JGI IMG/M metagenome (GOLD analysis project Ga0172362, IMG submission 114534) | Sediment microbial communities from Lake Kivu, Rwanda - Sediment s1_kivu2a2 | ecosystem: Environmental > Aquatic > Freshwater > Lake > Sediment | place: Rwanda: Western Province, Lake... | reverse complement strand
TTTGCAGTGTGCAGTTTTTGCTTAACTGTTAACTGTTTTATTTCTTCTGCCATTTTTAACAAAATTTTCTGATCGTGCATCCCCGGCACCACCGTTGTCCTAAACTCAAAATCAATCCCGGAATTCGAAATAAGTCCTACACTCTTTTTAATATTTTCTATGTGTTTTTGATTTTTACTATTTAATTTTTTATATCCAACAATCTCAAGGTACTTTTGATCCAGAGGCCCCTTAACATCCATCGCAATATAATCAATCATTTGACGGTTTAATAATTTATCAATCACTTCTGGTTTACTCCCATTTGTCTCAATCATGGTTTCAAACCCCATTTTCTTAAGTGACTTAAGAAACTTAGGTAAATCCGTTTGTAAAGTTGGTTCTCCTCCGGTAACTACAATTCCATCCACCCACTTCTTCCTTTTTTCTAAATCTTTGAAAATTTCCTCTTCTGGAATCAGCGTTAATCGGCGGATTCTTTTTGGGTCAGCAAGATCAGCGTTATGACAAAATGGGCACCGAAAATTACAACCAGGAACAAAAACAACGCTTGAGATTTTTCCCGGCCATTCAATTAAAGAGGTTTTTAGGTATCCAGCAATTTGCATATTAGTCTTTGGTTAAAAGTTTTCGGTCTGGGCAACCAGTTTGGTGTTTGGTCACAGTTATCAGTTAAAAAATCCAAAGACCAAGACCTCCAACCAAACCGGCAGCCAAGACCAACAACTAACAACTAAGACAAAAATGAAGTAATCTCCTCCAGACTTGGTATCTCTCCTCTCCAATCTTTAATCACCTTCCCTTTATCATCACATAAAAGAATTGTTGGTGTGGCCATCACCGTATAAAAACTTGCCTCTGCCAGCCCATCTATAGTTGAAACATCAAATTCTTCGACTGTTAACTGTTTACTGTTTACTGCCAACTGATGTACCAGCGTCTTCGCCGCCGGACACTTTGGACAACTGGGTTGGGTGAATAATTTAAGCACCATAAAAAACTTTATTTCCGTAATTCTTAATAATCTTTAAGCTGGGCAGAAAGACCTTTTTGGGTAATTTACCAAAAGGAAACCTTCTCCATTCAGTTATTTCCTCTGGCTCCATTATCTTTGGCTCTCCTGTGAATTCTTGACAAAGAAGACCAATAGTGACAAAATGAGCGTCCGACACAATATCGTTAGTAAGACTAATTATTTGGAATTTTTCTCCTTTAAGACTGGTTTCCTCAAGTAATTCTCTTTTTGCACCTTCTTCAAAGCTTTCTTTAAAGTGTAATTTTCCACCTGGCATGGTCCAAGTTCCTTCCCCATGGAGCTCGCTATCTGCTTTTTGAGGGTCGGTGTGTCTTCTCCCTAAAAGAATTCTACCATCTCTTAATACCATCACCCCAAAGCCAACCCCTGGCCGATTTTTTTCCATCTTTGCTCCTTTTTAAATTTTTTCTTTGTATTTTTTAATTTTTATATTTTATGTTTTATATTTTATTTGATAGGTCTTTCTTTGCTCAAACTCCTGCTGCTTACCGTCATTCCATTGGGAAATCGGTCTTAAATAACCCACAATTCGGGAAAAAACTTCGCAGGGCTGTCTTTTTAATACTTTTACTTGGGCCATAAGTCCTCCTTTTTCCAAATTTTTTAATTACTCTAATTATTCTAATTAACCTAAATAGATCCCAATTACCCAATAATCAAAAATTGGGGTTTGAAAAATTTTAGTCATTGTTTAGAATAATTAGATCAATTTATCTTTACTCGAATTTTAGCCCTCTATCCTTACTTCAATTCCTTCTTTTTCTAACTTCGCTTTTTCTTTCTTTAAATCCTCATCACACCTTAGGCAATACTGATGCTCTCCGGCTAAATACCCATGAGTCGGGCAAATACTAAAAGTCGGAGTCAAAGTATAATAAGGTAAACTAAAATTATAAGCAATCTTTTTCACTATCTTCTTTAAAACTTCTAAATTTGGCAAACTTTCGCCTAAAAATCCATGGAAAACTGTCCCACCCGTGTATTTGCATTGGAGCTCATCCTGATGCATTAAAGCCTCAAAAATATCTTGAGTATAATCAACAGGCAAGTGTGTTGAATTCGTATAATAAGGCTCAACTTTCCTTTCCTTGACAGCCTTATCATTGGCAAAAATAATTTCTTTAAATCTCTTTCTATCTTCTCTGGCAAAACGGTAAGAAGTTCCCTCCCCCGGGGTTGCCTCTAAATTAAAAAGCTGGTTTGTTTCCTCCTGATACTTTCCAATTTCCTCCCTCATAAAATCCAAAATTTCTAAAGCAAAAGTTCTGCCTTTTTGGGTAGCAATGCTTTCTTTAAAAAAATTCAAACAAGCTTCATTCATTCCCAAAATTCCAATGGTGTTAAAATGGTTCTTCCAATAACCATCAAATCTTTGCTTTATCCCTTCAAGAAAAACTTGACTATAAGGATAAAGGCCTTTTTTAGTAAATTCCTCAACTACCCTTCTTTTGGTAAGCAAACTTTCTTTAGCCAAGTTCATTAAACAGGAAAGTCTTTCTTTAAATTCTTGTTTAGTTTTACTCAAAAAGCCTATTCTTGGCATATTAATGGTTACCACCCCGATTGACCCGGTTAGCGGATTAGCCCCAAAAAGTCCTCCTCCCTTCTTCCTTAATTTTCGATTATCCAAACGCAAGCGGCAACACATGCTTCTGGCATCCTCCGGCTTCATATCGGAATTCACAAAGTTAGAAAAATAAGCAATTCCATATTTTCTTTCCGCTTCCCAAAGGTTATTAAAATAAGGATTGTCCCAATCAAAATTTTTAGTGATATTTATCGTAGGGATTGGAAAAGAAAAAACCCTTCCTTGAGCATCACCCTCCAAAAAAACTTCTCCCAAGGCCTTATTAAAAATATTCATTTCTTTTTGAAACTCACCATAGGTTTTTCTTTGAGGCTGACCCCCAATAATCACCGTTTCCTTTTCCATCATCTTTGGAACAAGTAAGTCTAAAGTAATATTACTGAAAGGCGTTTGAAAACCCACTCTTGTAGGGACATTCATATTAAACATAAATTCTTGAAGATCCTGTTTTATTTCTTTGTAATTAAGCTTGTCATAATAAATAAAAGGGGCTAAAAGGGTATCAAAATTGGAAACCGCTTGGGCGCCGGCGGTTTCTCCTTGGAGGGTATAAATAAGGTTAACTAACTGACCTAAGGCAGTTCCAAAATGTTTTGGGGGTTTTGAGTTAAGTTTCCCTGCCACTCCTCCAAATCCCTTAACCAAAAAATCATGAAGATCCCAACCGCAACAATATGCAGCTAAAATTGCCAGGTCATGAAGATGTAAATCACCACTAAGATGGGCTTCGCCCACTTCTTTGGAGTAAATCTGGTTTAGCCAAAAGTTAGAAGTGATTAAACTCGCAACGTGATTGTTTAACCCTTGAAGAGAAAAGGTCATATTGCTGTTTTCTTTTACTCGCCAATCTATTTTTTCCAAATAATTTTTAATAAGCTCATCACTATCTACAAGACTGTTAATACTACGAATCTTCGCATGAAGCTCCCGATAAAGAATATAGGATTTAGCGACAGCAACTAACCTGTTCTTGATTAAAACTTCCTCAACTATATCTTGTATCTCTTCAACCTGGGGAACTTTTTTACCATCATACCTCTTTTCTAAATTTAGGGTCACTTGATCTGCCATCTCCTCTGCTTTGTTCTTATCTACCTCTCCAACTGATCTCATTGCCAAAACAATCGCCCGGAGAATTCGATTTTCGTCAAAGGGAACTATTCTGCCGTCCCTTTTTTTGACTTTAGTGACTAAAAGGTCTTTTTTTCTAATCATCGCCTACCCTTTTTAAGAAAATTTAAGGAGTTAAAACATTATCTCCCCTCCCCTTGAAACTCTGTCAACCAGTAATTTTTATATCAGAAGATATCAGGCCAAGAAAAGAATGAACTCAAAAAAATACCAGAATTTTTTTGCTTTTAAGAATCTGAATAATTTTCTCCCTCAAATACTCCTTGTTACTCCAAAATCTTTTGGACTTTTTCAAGGACTGTTTTTGGGTAAACAAGGAGGTTTTCTAGTGCTACCTTAGTATCTCCTGTTAAATTTTCTTTCAGTTCAGCAATTATCTCCTCATGTTTCTGGCTAGCCGTCTTAAGTTTTTCTCCTAATTTTCCCAACTCAGGTCCTTTAGTTTTTTCTCTTTCTAACTGATTAACTGCCCGTTCTAAATATTTTTCTGCTTTTTCTATGGTAGTAAGTCCTAAGGAGACCTTATTTCCTTCAATTAGGGCCTTTCCTGCTCCCAATCTTTTATCAGCAAAAAGAAGCAGAACCTCAACTTTTCTTAAGGAGTTGGTTGTCAACCAAAGCCAAATTCTATCCCTAACCATTTTTAAAGGATATAAAGGGTGATCAGGAAGAATGCCTGGATAAGGTAAATAGTATTGAATCTCTGGTTTAGGGGTAGGTAAAGGGGTGACAGATGGAGAGACAGTAAATTTTAAAACTGGTTTTTTGGCGGCCAAAGTTTGGGCTGAAGCGTTAAAAATTGAGTAAGAAAGAATAAAAAAGGCAAAGAACAATACCGAAAAGGTAATTAAAATTTTTTTTAATGTCAATTTTAATTTTTCCTGCCTGCCGGCAGGCATGGCATTTTTCATTTTTAATTTGACTATCTCACCTCCTTTCTTCTGGGATAATCGTATTATACAACCTTATCTTAAAAATTCTATTATAAATAGTAGTTTACTTAAACAAAATAACTGGCCAGCTCCAAAAAACATGGGCCAAAATTGAGGAAACAATATTTTGGCTTTTGGTAAAAACAACGGCCGAACCAAAAGAAAAAAGAAAAACTAATAAAGAATAGATTAAAAGTTCTAAAAAGCTATATTGAAAAACAAAAATGGAAATTGGTAAATGAATTAAAACAAACATTAATCCTGCCAAAATATTAGCTATCTTCTCGTTCTTTAAAGTTTCATTTAATCGATTAAAAATATAACCACGAAAAACGGTTTCTTCAGAAACAGCGGTTGCAAAAGAAACAAATAGTGACCAAAGGAAAGAAAAAGTTGATCTCCCAGTATTTGAAAATTGGAAACCTTCATATTTAAGATAGTTTGTGATTAATCCCGCCAGGGCGAAGATTATTCCCAAACCAATTCCTAAATAAAGGGTTTGAAAAAAATTTTTAAAAGTAAAACCCAAAGAAGAAAGCTTTTTCTTTTCTACCTTCAAAACTAACCAAAACGTAGAACCCAACCAAAAAATCGGCTTTAAAACTAACTCCTCAAGATCCTCTGGAAATCTAAAAATAAGCCGATAACAACCCCAAACCAAAAACAAAAAAGCAAAAAGTCCAAAAATCCTTCTTATCTTTTCCCTCATAAGATTATAATGATTATAACAATTATAACAGTTAAATCACAAAATTAATCAACTTTCCTGGCACGAAAATTGTATTTTTAATCTCTTTTCCTTCTAAATATTTCTTTATTTTCTCACTGTTTTTTGCAATTTCTTCCACTTCGCTTTGCATTTTGCATTTTGCATTTTGCACTTGAATTGTGTCGCGTAATTTTCCGTTAACTTGGACGGCAATTGTGACAAAATCTTCTTCTATCAAGTCAGGGTTATATTCTGGCCACTTCTGTTGATGAATAGAAAATTTATTACCTAATCTTTCCCAGAGTTCTTCAGTTATATGGGGAGCAAACGGCGCTAAAATCAACAAGAATCTCTCTATTGTTCCCTTGTCCACCTGGTCCCTTTTATCCTCCTTATCCATCTCATTTACTAACTCCATCATTGCTGCCACCGCGGTATTAAATTTCATTTTGTCAATATCCTCTCCAACTTTTTTAACAGTCTGGTTAACTTTTCGCTCCAAATCCTTGTCTTTCTGTTCCTTCTGATCCTTCTTGCTCTTCTTACCTACTAGCGTCCAAACTCTTTTTATAAACCGATAGCATCCCTCCATACTTTCTTGGCTCCAAATCATGGTGCTCTCAAATGGACCCATAAACATCAAGTAAAGCCTTAGGCTATCAGCTCCAAATGCTTCCACAACCTCATCAGGATTAATAATATTACCTTTAGATTTACTCATTCTTTGACCATCAGGACCCAAAATTACTCCGTGAGACAGTCGTTTATAATAAGGTTCAGGATATTCTTCCGGCACAACACCCATATCCCACAAAAATTGGTAAGTAAAACGAGAATAAAGTAAATGTAAGGTGTTATGCTCATCTCCTCCCACATATACATCCACCGGCAGCCAGTATTTCAAAAGGTCTAAATTGTCCTTAAAAATATTTTTACCTTGTGAGTTTTGACATTTAACATTTGACATTTGACATCCGAGCTTATCTGCCAACGGGTAGGCTAAATAGTACCAATCTGATCCTGCCCAATTTGGCATCGTGTCTGTTTCTCTTTTAGCCGGTCCCCCGCATTTTGGACATTTAACATTTACCCAGTCTTTGATTTCTGCTAGTGGGCTTTCTCCTGTTTCTGTTGGCTGATATTTCTCCACTTTGGGTAATTCCACCGGCAACTCTTCCTCTGGCACCGGCCAACACCCCGCCATCCCTTGTTCCTCTTGTTCTTCTGGTCCTCCTTGTCCTTCGCTCGCACATTTCTCGCAAAAAATCATTGGTATCGGCTCCCCCCAATAATGTTGTCTTGAAAAAATCCAATCACGAAGGTGATACGAAATTGCTCTTTTTCCAATTTTCTTTGCCTCTAACCACTCGATTGCTTTTCTAATTGCTTCTGAAGGTTTTATCCCATTCCACTCAGGGCTATTAATCGTAATTCCATTCTCAACTTCCACATATGCCTTTTCATTAAAATCCCAACCCAACTTATTCCCCTCGTCCTTCTGATTCTTCTTGTCCGCCGGTACTATCACCGGCACAACCGGTAGTCCATATTTCTTGGCAAATTCAAAATCGCGCTGGTCGTGGGCCGGAACGGCCATAATCGCCCCTGTGCCATATGAAGATAAAACAAAATCAGAAATCCAAATGGGAATTTGATCTTTTGTGGCCGGATTAATGGCTGTTAGTCCGCTGAAAACGCCTGTTTTTTCTTTATCCAGTTCCGTTCTCTCTAAATCACTCTTCTTCCTTGCCTTCTCCACATATTCCCTAACCGCCCTAACATCCCCAACATCCCTAATTTCTCCACTCAATATTTTTTCAACGATTTCATGTTCCGGGGAGAATACTAAAAATGTCGCCCCAAAAAGTGTATCCGGCCTTGTTGTAAATACCTTAAGAGTAGTTATGTCATCCTGAGCGGAGCGAAGGATCCCATGGGGATTCTTCGTCTCGCCTCCGGCGGACTCAGAACGACAAACCACCTGAAAATTAATTTCCGCACCTTCCGATCGCCCAATCCAATTGATTTGGGCTGCCTTAACCTTTTCAATAAAGGCAGTCTTTTCTAATCCTTCAATCAATTTTTCAGCATAATCAGTAATTTTAACGATCCACTGTTTGATGTTTCTTCTTTCCACCTCTGCCCCACAACGCTCACACTTATTCCCAACCACCTCTTCGTTGGCTAACCCAATTTTGCAAGCCGGACACCAGTTAATAGGCATTTCCGCTTTGTAAGCTAAACCTCTTTTATACCATTGTAAAAAAATCCATTGTGTCCATTTGTAATACTTCGGGTCAGCGGTGGAAATCTCTCGATCCCAGTCAACTGACAAAGCCAAACGTTTTGCTTGAATTTTAGAGTTGGCAATATTTTTGGCGGTAGTAATCATGGGATTGATACCTGTCTTAATCGCGTAGTTTTCCGCCGGCAAACCAAAGGCATCCCAACCAATAGGAGTTAAAACATTAAAACCCCTCATTCGGTTAAAACGGGCCAAAACATCTGTCCCGGTAAAAGTAAAAGCGTGACCAATGTGCAATCTTTCACCAGAAGGATAGGGAAACTCAAAAAGAATATATTTTTTGGGCCTTTTATCAAAATCAATGGCCCGATAAATTCTCGCTTCTTCCCACTTTTTTTGCCAATAGGATTCTATTTTTCTTGGATCGTATCTCTCTTCTTTTTTCATTTTCCTAATTACTAATTACTTTTATTTTTAAACCGCAGGCAATATTCCTAAAGATAATAAGGCAATCAAAATTATGAAGCCCAATAAAGTAAAGACCGCAAATCCGGCCACAAACATTAAAACCAACATTAAAATATTACTCTGACTGCTATTCGAATTCTTCTTAGCCATTCTTTCTCCTATTTTAGCACAAATCAGATTCCTAAAATAACCTGCCAATTCCATAAAAAGTGCCAGAGGATTGAGGGAACAGAATTATAAGTCAAAGAAAAAAGTAATCCGGAACCAAGGCTCATTATTGAAAGCAGGAAGAAAGAGAAAGCAATTTGGAATAAATTTAAATGATAGAAAAAAATACTAATGGGTAAGTGGATTAAGAGAAACCCTAAAGTTACCAATAGGTTTGCTCTCCAAGCTTTTCCAAAGGCCTCCCATAAACGATTAAAAAAATAGCCTCTAAAAAGAGCCTCCTCAACCAGGGCGGTAGCTAAAGGGACTAAAACGTTACTTAAAGTAGTGAAGGTCATTGAGGAAAGAATTCTTAAGAAGGATGCTTGATAGCGAAAATAGCCAATTACGACTCCCTCAACTATTACAAAAAAGATTAGACCAAAAACCGCCAACAAACTGTTTTCAAAATTCTTGCCGGCAAAGCCTAAAGAAGTAGAAAGGGGTCTTTTCTCTAAATATTTAATGGTAATCAAGGTTGGCAAAAGCCAAAGAAAGGGCTTTATAATTCCCTCCTCCATCATTGTTGGTAAGGAGAAGAAAAATCTAAAAATAGTCCAGGAAATAAAAATAAAAAGATAAAGAAAAAGACAAACACGAATGGTTTTTTTCTTAAAAGACTGGGTTTCTTTTGGTACTTGACACCCCTTGAAAGAAAAGTCTATTACTTTAATAATTTCTTCGACTCTTTTTTTAGCCTCAGGGAAAGAGATCAAGTTCTCCTTTTCTGGAAAAAAATGAAAGACTAAATTTCTTGAATTCTTCCAGGTGCTCCACAGTTTGGCAGAAATCTCTTCACCGCCACAAAATCTCGTTAACTTTTCATAAACCGATTCTTGAGGATACTCTTTATAAATGGCTGGGTTTAAAGCCCGGCCGATTCTAAATCTATCTCCAGAAAATTGAGTTCGATTAATTAAGCCCAAATCAAAAAACAATTTTTTTAAGAATCCTTCGTAAGCCTTGGCGGCTGGAAAAACCACAAAAGAATAGTCAACATGATCTTTAGGTTGATTCTCTTCTTGTTCTACTAAATGGAAACTTTGCTTAATTAAATCCTGCTGAACCTTATCCAAATAGTCCCACCAAGCTTGTTTTTTAAAATTCTTCATTTATTTACTCCCTAAATTATTTTGACTCTAAACTATCTTAAATTTCAACACTGATTTTAAATCCTTTCCTGACAGAGCAACGGCCGTTGCTTTTTCAGGAAAGAATTACCTCTTTAACGAGCTGGTAAGCCTTGTCACCTAACCAATTGTACGGTAGGATCTCAAAAGGAAGCTGAGGATCATCTTTAAGAATTGAGAGAAAGCGAAAGTGTATTTGAGTCTTGTCAAAGGTACCTTCTCTTGCCTCCTCTATTAGCCTTCCATATCTATCATTAAGATCATTTAAATGATAAACCCTGTTTACTAAATCATCTAAATCTTCCTCTCCAATACTTCCCTCTTTACCTATATCCGAGACAATAATTGTCCCAGAAAGATTATTTTCCTCAATAAATTTTTTTACAATCTTTTTAGGATTATAGGGGGTCAACCAAACTGAAGCTTGAAGCATCCCACAACCAATTCTTCTTAAATATTCTCGTAAAAGATCTCTATCTTCATGTTGTTTTTCTGGAATATCATAAGTAAGCAAATAAAAATGTCCGTCCCAAGTTCTTAAATCTTCGTAATCTGGAATCAATGACTTTAATCTTTCAATCCCTTCTTGAGTAATTTTAAGCAGATTCTTATTTTCTGGGTTTCTTCTGATCCATTTTCGGTGAATTGCCTTCCAAATTGCCTTTTTAACGAACTCCTTATCAATCCCACAGCTTAAAACATCGTCCACCGAAGTTTGGGTGGCTTTTCTTGCCGCAATTGAGCCATATCCATATTCACCGAGATTTATTTCTTGGAAAACGAAAAATAAGACCAAATCAATCCCGGTGGCAATAACCCCACAACTTAAATCACCAATTTTTCCCCAAACTTCCTCTTTCTTTACCTTCTTCAGATTTTTCTTTGAATTATTGTTTATTATCTTACTCATTAATACTCAAATACTCAACCTTACCTAAATCATAATTCAGAATTCTTTCCTCGTCAAGCAACGGCCGTTGTTGTTTCAGGAAAGATTTTAAGGAAGGAGATTATTGGGGTTTTGATTGTGATAAGGGGAATTAGTATAATCTGTCTGTGGCCAAAAGAAGAAAAAAAACTTTCAAAAGGAAAAAGGGAAGAAAATTATTGCCAAAAAATATTTTAATAGGCGTTTTATTTCCCTGTGTCCTTATTTTTTTACTTATTTATTTATTTATTTTTAAGGATTTGCCATCACCAAACCGTCTTACCTCGCCTATCGCCAATCCTGTCTCCACCAAAATCCTTGACCGCAATGGTCAATTACTTTACGAAATTTATACAGAAAAGAACCGAACCCCAATTAAACTGGCTGAGCTCCCAGAATATGTTAAATGGGCAACTATTGCTTGCGAAGATAAAGACTTTTACAAGCACAAGGGTTTTGCCTTAAGGGGCATTATTAGAGCCACTTACAATATCATCTTTCATCGTAAGCTCCAGGGTGGCTCAACCATTACCCAACAATTAGTTAAAAACGCTTTACTTACTCAAGAAAGGACTCTAAGAAGGAAAATAAGAGAGGCCATCCTTACTTATGCGATTGAACTTTTATATTCTAAGGATAAAATCTTAGAAATGTATTTAAATCAGATTCCTTACGGAGGAACTTCTTATGGTATTGAAGCAGCCAGCCAAAATTATTTTGGAAAAAAAACTTCAGAACTAACTTTAGGGGAGGCGGCTTTACTTGCTGGTTTGCCTGCCTCACCAACCAAGTATTCTCCTTTCGGCGCTCATCCAGAAATAGCGAAAAAAAGACAAGAATATGTTTTACAAATGATGGTAGACAATAAATTTATTAGCCCAGAAGAAGCGAAAAAAGCCAAAGAAGAAAAATTGGTTTTTAAGGAACATGGAAAAGGAATTAGAGCTCCTCACTTTGTAATGTATGTTAAAGAAAGATTGGAGGAAAAATATGGCCAAAAAATGGTTGAACAAGGAGGTTTGAGGGTCACCACTACTTTAGACTTAAACGTCCAAGAATTTGCCCAAAATACAGTGGCCTCAGAGGTAGCTAAACTTAAAAAGGAAAAAGTTTCTAATGGAGCAGTTCTGGTAACCAAACCTGAAACTGGAGAAATTTTGGCGATGGTAGGGTCAAAAGATTATTTTGCCAAAGATATTGATGGAAATGTCAATGTTACTACCTCATTGCGTCAACCTGGATCATCTATTAAACCTCTAAATTATGTCTTGGGTTTTTATAAAAAAATTATTACTCCTGCTACTCTTATTTTAGATTTACCGACTTGCTTCAGGGTCCCCAGCCAACCATTGTATTGCCCTGATAACTATGATGGTCAATTCCATGGCCCAACCCAAGTTCGTTTTGCCTTAGGTAACTCCTTTAATGTTCCTGCAGTGAAAATGCTTGCCTTAAACGGATTGGATGATTTTATTGCCACTGCTTCAGCCATGGGCATTACTACTTTTAAAGATTCTAAAAATTATGGATTATCTTTAACCTTAGGAGGTGGGGAAGTAAAAATGATTGACATGGCTGTTGCTTTTGGAGTCTTAGCAAACCAGGGAATAAAACAAAATTTAAACCCAATTCTCCGAGTAGAAGACTACAACGGAAAATTACTTGAGGAGGCAAATTTTGAAGAAGGCCCGAGAGTTCTTCCTCCTGGCCCTTGTTACCTGGTCTCCCATATTCTTTTAGACAATAACGCCAGAATGGCAATGTTTGGTGAGTCTTCCTATCTTCGTGTCAAAAATCATCCAGAAGTCTCTGTTAAGACCGGAACCACTAACGATAGAAGGGACAATTGGACGATTGGTTATACCCCCTCTTTTTTAACCGCAGTTTGGGTTGGTAATAATGATAATTCGCCAATGAGCTATGTCGCTTCCGGAATTACCGGTGCTTCCCCAATCTGGAATAAGGTAATGAAATTTATTTTGGAGAGACAAGATCAAGAGAAGGACCTGCCTGCCGGCAGGCAGGGTAAAAACTTTCAAGAATGGCCAATTAAACCTGATGGGATTGTGGGTGCCTCTATCTGTACGTTATCAGGATTAGCTCCAGGTGATTCTGGCCTACCCGCCGATCAGGGAGGTTGCCAAACAAGATTTGATTATTTTCTTGAAGGTACGGTTCCAACAGAAACAGAGAATTTAAAAAGACAAATCCTGATTAATAAAGAAACCGGTCAACCGGTTGAACCTGGCCAACAAATTCCTCCCGAAGATCTTGAACTCCAAGAAAAACAGGTTTTAACTGATCCTACGGGCTCAATCTTGTGCTTAGATTGCCCATTTCCTACTAATTCAGCCATCTTTGAAGCAGGAGGCTTAAAGATTAAATAGTTTTAAGTTCAAGATTTTAAGATCTGTTTAATCCTACTTTACTTTTAACCAAGATTATCCTATAATCGTTACCTAACATGGCTAAATGGACAGGATTTGCCAAAATTTTACGCTTATTTTATCTGCTTGGCAGGCCGTTCTTCTATTTATTTCTGTTTGCTATTTATGGTCTGCTTGTTTTAGGGACCTTAGTGAGAAAGATTTTCTCTCTCTTTATTAAATTTGTTCTTCTGGCAATATCTGGTCCTCGCAATCTCATTCTCTGGCTATTCCGGCATATTCAAAAAATATTACATTCACTATATGGCCACACAACTACGTTATTACGTTCAGGAAAATCTCTTTTAAAACCCAAAGTACCATCACTAAAAGTTAAACCACTGAAAATTAGACTAAGGATTCCTGCCATTAAATTCAAGGTTACCCCCAAGGTTTTGGCTTTTTTAATTGGCATAATCCCCACCTTATTTTTGATTTTTAATTTTTATTCTTTAATTTTAAAAGATTTGCCTTCTCCTCAAGGTCTCTCTAAGCCCTTGCCCTTAACTACTAAAATTTATGATCGGAACGGAAAACTTTTATACAAATTTTTTCGCGAGCAAGACCGAACTAAGGTCAAGCTTGAGCAAATTCCTTTATATGTCCGTCAAGCCACGATTGCCATTGAAGATAAGAATTTCTATTTTCATAAAGGATTCTCCTTAAGAGGAATTGCCCGGGCCTTATATTATCTAATTTTTGAAGGAAAAATCACCGGTGGCTCAACTATCACTCAACAATTAGTTAAAAATAGCCTTCTTAGCCCAGAAAAAACCTTGAAAAGAAAAATAAAAGAATTGATTTTAGCGGCTTTAGTTGAGCAAAAGTACTCAAAAGATGAAATTTTAGAAATGTATCTTAATGAGGTTGGCTACGGAGGTTCAGCTTATGGTATCGAAGAGGCTTCCCAAAAGTATTTTGGTAAATCGGTCAAGGATTTATCTTTAGCTCAAGCAACTTTGTTAGCCGGCCTTCCAGCTTCACCAACCAAGTATTCTCCTTTTGGCGCCCATCCAGAAATTGCCAAAATAAGACAGACAAGTGTCTTGCAAAGAATGAAAGAAGACGGTTATATTACCGAAGACATACTAAAGGAGGCTTTAGGCGAACCATTAAAATTCAACAAACAAGAAACAGAAATTTTTGCCCCCCATTTTGTAATGTATGTTAAGGAAATCTTGGCCGCCAAGTATGGGGAAAGGATGGTCGAGGAAGGGGGTTTGGAAGTAACTACTAGTCTTGATTTAGAAACCCAAGAAATAGCCCAGGAAATTGTTAAAGAAGAAATAGAAAAAATAAAACCCTTAAGAATTTCTAACGGAGCGGCCTTAGTCACCGATCCCAGAACCGGAGAAATTTTAGCCATGATTGGTTCTAAGGACTATTTTGCCCAAGAAATTGATGGTAATTTCAACGTTACCACTGCTCTTCGCCAACCCGGTTCTTCAATCAAACCAGTGAACTATTCATTAGCTTTAGAAAAAGGCTTCACTCCAGCCACAATTATTTCTGATACTCCAATTACCTACCAAATTCCTAACCAGCCTCCTTACTCTCCGAAAAATTATGATAATCGATTTCATGGAAATATTCCTTTAAGGATCGCCTTAGGTTCTTCTTATAATGTCCCCGCCGTCAAAGTTTTAGCGGCTTTTGGGGTTTCGGAAATGGTAAAAAGAGGCCAGCAAATGGGGATTACTAGCTGGAATGACCCTAGCCGTTTTGGTCTTTCTTTAACTTTAGGGGGTGGGGAGGTAAAAATGACAGAAATGGCTGTCGTCTATGGTACATTGGCTAATTTAGGAAAAAAAGTTAATTTAAGACCAATTTTAGAAATTAAGGATAGTTCTGGTAAAAAATTAGAAGAAGACCCTTGTGAGCAAGAATACTTAGGTTTCTTGGGAGTAAAAGCCGCCGAAACTAAATCTTGCTCTGTTCAAATTTTAGATCCCAATGTTGCCTGGCTTTTAACCAATATTCTTTCCGATAATTGGGCTAGGACACCGGCTTTTGGCCCAAATTCACAATTAGTTATTCCTGGCCATGAGGTGGCTGTCAAAACCGGCACCACCCAAAATATGCGAGATAATTGGACAATTGGTTATACTCCTTCGTTTTTAGTCGCCACCTGGGTAGGTAACAATGACAACACCCCAATGAGTTATGTGGCCTCAGGAGTTACCGGTGCCTCACCAATTTGGAACAAAATTATGAAAGAATTATTAAAAAATAAGCCAAATGAACCATTTGAAAAACCCGAAAATGTAATCTCGACCCAAATTTGTTCCTTAACTAATACTTTAACTTGTGATGGCTGTCCAAACCCAAGGAACGAATATTTTATAAAAGGAAGCGAACCGAAAACTCATTGTAGTTCAGAACAAGTAAAGAAAATTCTGGAGGAAAAAGCTAAACAAGAAGAGGAACAAAAAAGACAAGAAAAACCAGAATAATAAAATGTCAAAGCTCAAGTGTTAAATGTCAAATCCAAATCGTAAATCTTAAATCTTCTAGGATTTATAGATTTACAGTTTTTAGTTTTTGTTTTGCGCTTTGAGTTTTAAGTTTTAAGATTAATCTCTTCTCTGTCCATAAACCATCTCCGCTATCTTTGGTAAAGCTTCTTTAGCTTCTTTCTCTAAGACTCCTTCTGAAAGAATGACCAGAATAAATGGTTTTTGAGCAAAAACAAGACCAGCATCAGAAATCACTCCAATTTCTGTTCCAATTTTATGAGCCACCTTAATATCTTTAGGGATTCCCGTGGGAATCCGATCCTCCCAAATTGTATCAGTTAAAAAAGAAAGCAATTCATCCCGATAGTCTTTAATCAAAATATTTTCTTTGTAAATTTTAAAAAAGAATTTTCCGATGTCTTCAGGAGTGGTTTGATTTTCGGAAAAAGAGGTATCTCTCATTTCTAAATCATTGATGGTGCGTTGAATTTTTTCCTCTCCTAAAACTCTACTAAAAACATTAAAGGCCGTATTGTCTGATTGTTTCCCCATCAATTGGGCCATTTGTCTGTAGCTATAAACTGTTCCTGCTGGTTTATATTGCATGCTTCCCGCTCCTGACCTTTTATCTTCAATTTTAAGGCTGTACTTCGTTTCTAAACTCAGATTACCCGCTTCCACCTCTTTAAATAAAGTCAGCAAAACTGGTAATTTAATCAAGGAGGCAGCCATAAAAATTTTGTCTTGGTTGGCTCCATAACTTTCACCAGTTGCTAAATCCTGAACAAAAACCCCATAAGTTCCTTTTAAATCTTTAGTTAAATTTTTTATTTCCTCGGTTTCTTTTTCAAATTTTGGAGTTGGAGTTGGCTTGGGAGTTACCTGACCAACTTGAGTAGAAACAATCGTTTGTGGCTCTAAAATTTTTTTAATAAACCTTTTTAAAAACTTTTCTCCGTCTCGCCAGGCAATAACCCCAAAAATAGACAAAAGAGTAGCCCCTAAAACTACCAAAACCGCAACCCGGTTTTTCTTTAAATCTTTAGGGGTCAAATTTTCTTTCTTCTTCAAGGAATCCATCTTTTTAGTCAGTCTTAAGTTGTTGGTCTGGGCAGCCGGTTTGGTTTGAGGTCTTAGTCTTTGGGTTTCTTTCCCAATACCATAACCAATTACTAAACTGGCTACTACAACCATAAACTAATCCCTAAAAACTAACACGTTGTATGTATTAAAGCATTTACTCTTTTCCCTTCTTCCACTAATCGATTATACTCTTCAACCGCCTCTGGCGTCCTTAAAACTTTCAACTCAATTCCCAATTTTTTCCTGTCCTCCGAAGCCTTGGCGAAGGAGGAAATTTTCATTTTTAATTTTTCATTTATTTCCAACGCCCCATCCCAGCCATTCCCAACAATAATTATTTCCGGTTCTCCTTCCAACAACCTCTCTATTTCAAAATCGCTCATTTTATGGGTAGTACCAAAAAGTTGATGAAGAGTAGCTGAATCTCTTTCAATCACTTCGTTTCCCACTAGTAAAACCTGAGAGTATTCCTTGCCTTCAATAATAATCTTTGCCCATTCAACTTGATCAATCTTAGACATACTTTCAGAATTTTATCAATTGAGGAAGACCTTTGGATTAGGCTCTCCGATTAGTTTTCCGTATTTCCAACAATCTAAACCAAACCAGGCTTTTTCTTCAAATCCAGTATATTTAAAGTTATTTTTTAAGTAAAATTTTCCGCTTTTGGGGCTTTGAGTAATAAGCATCAACTTATGGCCACCTAATTTTTTGACTTTTTCTTCCCATGTTTTAAGTAAAATTGTTCCAATCCCCCTCCCTTGAAGTTCCTTTTTAACGGCAATCCAATGACAATAACTAACTCCTCCATAAAGACTATCTGCCACTAAGAATCCCACTATTTCTCCTTTTATTTTGGCCACAAAACCTAACCATTCATTTTTTTTTAATTTTTGAAAAAAAACTTTTTTAGTGTAGTCTTTTTTAATAATAAATTGATTTAAATCACCGCAATACTCTGGGAAACAGGTTGAAAGAACCCTTTTAAAAACCACAAAAAAATCATCTAAGTTTTTTAAAGATAATTTTTTAATTTTTAAATCATTTTTCTGGAAATTCTCTCGGATCTTGACTTCCATAATTTTAAGTTAAAAAATACTAAATTTTATGTCAAAATGTTAAATCTCAACTTTTTCTACTCTTATATCCTTTTTAAGCCAATTATTAAGCTCTTGGGCTTTTAAAATTCCCTTTTTGGCCCCGACTCGGGAAACTACAGATGAGGCATTCGCGGTTGCTAATTTTAAACAATCATTTATTGAAAGCTCTTTTATAAAGCCGGTTACCAGTCCAGATCCAAAGGCGTCGCCCGCTCCTGTTGATTCGTATTTTGGGACGTCTTCAAAGATCCCACAATGCCACCAAAAATTATCTCTTTTTTTATGAAGATAAGAACCATTCCTATCATCTGTTATCACTACATATTCACAAGGTAATTCTTGGGCCTTTTTAAGAAGATCATTAACCTTTAAGACCTCTACCCCAAGCACTTCCGCCATTTCCTCCTTATTAAGATTTAGCAAGGTGATATCATTAAGCATTACCGAAAGAATTTCTTTTTGTTGAATCTCATTCATCCCAGGATTCCAGGCAACCTTGATCCCGCTTCCCATGCAATGAACAACACATTTCTCAATCACATTAAAATTTCCCTCTACAGAAGTTACATAAAACCATTTAGTCTCCAACTGATCGAAGGGAATTTCATCCTCTTCAAGTTTAGTCTTGCCTCGATAAACTAAAATCGTTCTACCACCATCAGGCGCCCATAAAATTGTTGAATAATCGGTCAAACCGCCAATTTCCGTCACTATTTTTTTAATGTCAATACCTTCTTTTTCCAAATCTCTTTTTATCTTTTCTCCAGCGAAATCATCACCTACTTTTACAATTGAAGCTACCTTTAGTCCTTGGCGAGCAAAAGTAACGGCGGTATTTGTTCCCCCACCACCAGATTCAAAATAAAGTTCATCAACGGAAATTTTTGCTCCATAACGAACGCAAATCTCTTTAGCACCATTTTCTTTTTCAATCTCCAAGCCCTTAGATCTGAGAAAAACATCTAAGGTAGCAGAACCGATGGAAATGATATCGTACATTTTAAATTTAAGATTTTAAATATTAAATTTACATTGCAAATTTCAAATTTTAAATGTAAATCTTCAATTTACTATTTACAATTTAAAATTACTCATGACTCCAAACTATTTCGGCTATTTTTTTAGAAATTACTAACGGTTCTGACGACTGCCATACATTCCTTCCTACCGCCATCCCAATCGCTCCTGCTCCCATCACTTCTCTTACCATTTTTAAAAAATTTCTTTCATCCTTTTTGAACCCACCCATCACCATCACTTTTGTTTTGCCGGCAGAAGCAACCACCCATTTAAAGGAGGCAATATCCCCAGTATAACGAATTTTTATAATATCCGCTCCCAATTCCAAGCCCACTCTGGCGGCGTAGGCAATAACTTTAGGATCATTTTCGTCCGGAATATTTCTTCCCCGGGGATACATCCAGGCAATAACCGGAATTCCTTCTTCTTCGGCTTGTTGCTCGATTAAGCCAAATTCTTGGGTCATTATCGGCTCATATTCACTTCCAACATAAATAGTATAACCAACTGCTTTGGCCCCATAACTTAAAGCTTCTTCAACTGAGCAAACCTGAGGAGAATAAGGATCCTGGTCTTTGACCAAATTCGTTTTACCGTTTAATTTAACAATTAAAGGAACCTTGTACTCTTTCTTCCAAAAATACTTTTCCGCAATTCCTTTTTGTAAAATTACTCCAGTAAAACATCCTGAATCAGCGATTTGCAAAACTTTTTCCGGATCTACATTCTCATCATTAAAATCAGTTGGCCCATGCTCGAAGCCCTGATCATAAGCTAAAAACAAAGCCCTACCATTCTTTGTTATATTATTCAAGTTAACATCCATGGCTACTCCTGCAAGACAGCACAAGAGAATGAAAAATGAAAAAATAAAAAATAAAAATGACAATTAAAAAAGATAAAAATTTTAAGATTTTACATTGTAATTTTTCTCTTTTCATTTTTAATTTTTAATTTAAAAAGGATGTTTGTAGCTTATTACTTATTCACTAAGTTTGGCGGCATTTTATCATTTAAAGCTTCAATGATATTAACCGCTGCCATCCTGGCCATGTCATCCCTAACTTCTTTGACTGAAGAAGCAATATGGGGAGTTAAAATCACATTCGGCATACCGCAAAGTTCTGGATTAACTTCTGGTTCATACTCATGGGTATCAATTGCCACGCCCGCTAATTTACCTTTTTTCAAGGCTTCTACTAAGGCGGCCTCATCCACTACTCCGCCTCGGCTGGTATTGATCAAAAAAGCACTATCTTTCATTAAAAGAATTTCTTTTTCGCCAATTAGATGATGAGTTTCAGAAGTCAAGGGTACGTGCAAACTGACAATATCTGCCTCTCTTAAAAGGTTCTCCAAACTCATATACTCCAGTTGATATTCTTTTTCCAGCTCAAAATCACGATTTCTTTTATTATAAATTACACGTAAACCAAAGGCATGGGCCATTTTTGCCACTAAACAACCAATTCTTCCCAAACCAATAATGCCCAAACTTTTCCCTTCCAGGTTTTGTCCCAGAAAAATCTCCGGTTTCCAACCGCCAAAGTTCCCTTTTCTGGCAAATTCATCTGCTTCAGTAATTCTTTTTAGAAGATCAAAAATTAAGCCAACTGTAAATTCGGCCACTGACCTTGAAGATAAGTCAGAAGGAGTATTAGCCACCGAGATGTTTCTTTTTTTAGCCGCCTCCAAATCTATATTGTCAAAACCTACTCCAAAATTGGCAATAATTTTCAACTGCTTGCCGGCCGTCTCCATTATTTCTTCGTCAATTTTATCTAAGATTAAGCAAAGAACCCCATCTGCTCCTTTAACAAAATCCTTTAATTGTTGCTTGGTTAAAAGTCTTTCTGATTCGTTGCCCACCACCTCAAAACCGGCATTTTCTAACATATCGATGCCTAATCTGGGAATTTTGCGAGTAACTACAACTTTCATTTTCTCACGAATCTTCACGAATTTTAGCGAATTATCGCGAATTCCTGAATCCCTCCTAATTACTAATTACAAATTACTAATTACTTCTCTTATATTATTCGCGTTTAAGCCATATTTTTCAAGTAACTGCTGTCTACCTCTTGCTGATTCTCCAAAAACATCTGGAATCCCTAAAATTTTAACCGGCACTGGATACTCCTGACTTAACAATTCTGCCACCGCACTCCCCAATCCTCCATAGATTGAGTGTTCCTCTACTACCAAGACTTTTCCGGTTTTAGCCGCCGATTTCAAAATCATCTCTTTATTCAATGGCTTTATCGAGTATGCATCAATAATTTCAACATCAAAATTTTGAGAAGCCACTAAAACTTCTTCTAAAATTGGACCGTGGCTAGCGATTGTTAATTCCCCGCCCTCTTTCAGAACCCTCGCTCCCCCAATTTTTAATTTTTTATATGTCATTTTTAATTTTTCATTTTTAATTTTTATTTCCGGAGGCACCTCCGATTTAGAAATTCTTAAATACACCGGCCCATTATGTTCCGCTGTCACTTTAACCAACTCTTTAGTTTCCTCTCCATCATATGGACATAAGACTACCATTTCTGGCAAGCTCCTCATTAAAGCAATATCCTCAACTGCTTGGGCGCTGGCGCCATCACCAGAATTTGAAAATCCCAAATGGCCACCAACTAACTTAAGATTAGCCTTATTTTGACAAACAGAAACCCTTATTTGATCAAAACATCTTCCTGGTAAAAAAACCGCAAATGAAGCACAAAAAGGAATAAAACCTTCTAATGACAGACCAACCGCTGTCCCAATCAAATTCTGCTCTGCCACCCCGATGTTAAAAAATCGGTTGGGAAATTTCTCTCTAAAAGCAGTCAGCTTTAAAGAGCTTTCCAAATCAGCGGTTAAAGTCAAAACTTGGGGATTAGCTCGACCCAATTCAAGTAGGGCTTCCCCAAAATAATCGCGTTGTTGTTTTAAATTATCTTTCATCACAAATCAACACGAATTTCAGCGAATTATCGCGAATTCCTAAAATCCTTCCTAGTTACAAATTACCAATTACTAATTACTTCTCAACTCCTTCATCGCCTTTCTATATTCTTCTTCCGTCAAAGTACACGCATGATATCTTTCCTGGTTTTCCATAAAAGAAACTCCTTTTCCTCTAATTGTTTTGCCAATAATTACCAATGGTTCGTCGCGATTTTCTCTGGCTTTCCTTAAAGCAGAAATAATTTGGCCAAAATTATGGCCATCAATTTCTAAAACTTTCCATCCAAATGCTTGATATTTTTCTTTTAGGGGTTCTAAAGCCGCAATTTTTTCGGTATCCCCGCCTATTTGCATCCCATTACGGTCAATAATTAGACAAAAATTATTTAATTTCTGATGGCTGGCAAACATCATCGCTTCCCAAACTTGGCCTTCCTCTTGCTCACCATCAGAAGATAAAACCCAAATCAATCCCGGTTCCCTTTTTATTTTTTTTCCTAAGGCCATTCCCACTCCCACACTAATTCCCTGCCCTAAAGAACCGGTTGAGGTCTCTACAAATGAAGCAAACTTCTTGTATGGATGTCCCTGAAAGGGACTTCCGAATTCTCGTAATTTGTAATTTGTAATTTGTAATTTGTAATTTAACGTAGAGTACCATGCTGGACAAACGTGACCCGCTGATAAAATAAATTTATCCTTCTCACTCATAACTCCCCCAAAATATAATCCCACCAGTAAATCAGTTGAGGAAAGGCTGCCACCTGGATGACCACTGCCCGCCCGATAAATCATCTTTAAAACATTTTGTCTGACTTTCTTAGCAATTTCTTCTAAATTTTCCATTCCTTGCGCAAACTAAAGTTTGCTACTACTGAATCATCATTGAATAATCAACCGAATATGCCATCGCATAACCATTTTTAAAATCCAAATTACTATTTACTAATTACAAATTACTTTTATCCTTTATTTAATTTCTCAATTTCCTGAAGTACTTCTTCTGGAGTGGTCACGATTCGATAAACTCTCAACTCTACCTCTCTTATTCTCATATTCTTGATAAAGGCCTCCATTATTTCTCCCCACCACTTCCCATATAAGATCAGAGGCTTATGCCGGCCGAAATATAATCGGGCTAGCCCCCAGGCCATGGCAAATTCAGAGATAGTTCCTGTCCCTCCATTGAAAACCACATAAACATCACCGCAATTTAAAAGTTCTAATGTTCTTTCAACATAACTTCCTTTAATAACCTCTTCATCAGCCTTATTTGTCGGGTCCCTTCCTTCGAAGTGAGTCATATCTTTGGGAATGAAAGAAACTACAGTTGCTTTACCTCCACCGTCATGGGCCCCTTCGGTTGCCGCCCGCATCACTCCCGGTCCGCCTCCGTTGACAATATGGTATCCATTTTGCGCCAAAAGCTTAGCTACCTGATAGGCAGCCTCGTATTCTTGATCCCCAGGTTTTGATTCAGAAAAACCAAAAATTGTAACATTTTTAATCATCCTTCATTGTCAGAGTCTACAGTTTTAGGTCATAGCTGCCAGTTTGGTTATTAGTCATAGTTCTGGGTTTGGAAATTATTCCAAAGACTATAATCTTTGGACTAAACTGGCGGCCCAGACCAACAACTCAAGACTACATCCAAAATTACTAATTACCAATTACTAATTACTAATTTCTCTAGTTCTTCATATCTTTCTCTTAAGTCCTCCGCTTCCCAAAAAGTCTTTCCAACATAAAAGATGGTTGCCCCAGCTTTCTTACACTCTACAATATTTTTTTCATTTAATCCACCATCTACCCCAATTTCTACTAAATCACCGACCATCTCTTTAATTTTTTTAATTTTTTCCAAAACTTTTGAGTTAAACTCTTGGCCCCCAAAGCCTGCTTTAACCGCCATTAATAAAATTAAATCCAATTTTTGATAAATTTCTGGAGAAATTTTTTCAACCGATGTGTCAAGATCTAAAGCTAAACCCAATTCTATCCCAGAAGTGACTACTTCCTCGAGAAATAATTTAACATTAGACATCATCTCTACTTGAGCCACAATTCTATCAGCCAAAACCTCTCTGCTTTTGGCTACCCAGTCAATCGGTTCCTTCACCATCAAATGAATATCCAGCCTCAGCTGGTGTTCTAAGTTTCTCAACAACCCCAAGTCAACAGTCTTATTAGTGGCAAAAATTCCGTCGATCACGTCAATTTGGATTCGAGAAACAATTCCTTCAACTCTTTTTATTTTCTCCTGAAATTCAATTAGGTCTTTAGTAAGAATAGTGGGGATTATTTCGGACATAAAAAGTCAAAAGTTTTTAGTTTTTGGTCTGGGCTGCCAGTTTAGGCTAAAGTTTAAGTCATCAGTAATTTTTTACCAAAGACCAAGACTAATGACCAAACTGGCTGCTAAGACTAATAACCATAAACCATAACCAAGTTATTTCCTAATCAAAATTGCTTCTTCAATCAACCGATGGGCATAACCCATTTCATTATCATACCAGGCTCCAATTTGAATTAAATCATCGGCGACAACCGTGGTCATCGCCATATCAATAACCGCCGAAGCTGGGTCTCCAACAACATCTGAAGAGACAATCGGGTCATAAGATAAATCTAAAATTCCTTTTAATTTTCCCTCAGCCGCTCTTTGAAAAGATTGATTAATATTGTCAATCGTTACCGGCTTTTCTAATTTAAAGGTTAAATCTGAGTAAGAACCGCAGCCAACAGGAACCCTGATGGCAGTTCCGGCAAATCTTCCTTTAAGCTCTGGAAAAACAGCAATCACTGACTCAGCGGCTCCGGTCTCCGTTGGGATAATATTTAAAGCCGCCGCCCGACCCCGACGTAAATCCCGATGGGAACCATCTACTAATTCTTGATCAGCAGTATAGGCATGAATCGTCGTTAAGACCGCCTGACTAATCCCAAAATCTTGCCCAATTATTTTAACAATTGGGGCAACACAGTTAGTGGTACAAGACCCGTTACTAATGATTTTTTCATTTTGGTATTTATCGGCATTTATTCCAATTAAATAAATTGGCACTCCCTCCCCTTTTGGAGGAGCCGAAATAATTACTTTCTCCGCTCCCACTAAAAGGTGCTTCTCTGCCTCTTGTTTTGTCCGAAAAACTCCAGTCGATTCGATAACCACTTTGGGTTCATAGGCAAACCAGGGAATTTTAAGAATTTCTTTTTCTGCCAAAATTGGGTAGCGTTTCCCTTCAATCTGCAAAGCGCCAATTTCCTTAGCGCCGCCAGGTTCAATTACTTTTACCTCTTTAGGAAAGCGGCCGAAGATTGTGTCATATTTTAAAAGATAAGCCCAACCTTCAGCATCCAACGAACCTGAAGTATTTATAGCCACCACCTCCACTTCTTTTAGGTGATTTAAAACAGCCACCCTAAAAGCCATCCGGCCAATCCTGCCAAAACCGTTAATTGCTAACTTAACCATAAGTGACTTAGGTAACTTAAGTAACCTATTTTAACGCTTCTATCCCAGGCAAACTCCCTTTCGCTAAATACTCAAGCATCGCTCCCCCTCCTAATGATACAAAATCCATTTTAGACAATAATCTAAATTTATTCAAAGCCTTAATCGTGTCTCCTCCGCCAACTACTTTAAAGGCTTTTGATTTAGCCATTACCTCCAAAACCTCTCCAGTCCCGTGGCTAAATTTTTCTTCCTCGACTAGACCTAATGGCCCAGCAAAAACTACTGTTTCTGCTTGTTCAATCACCTTTTTATAAAGGTCTATCGTTTCAGGTCCAATATCCAAAATCATTTTTTCTTGATTAAAAACCTCTCCGGATTTTCCACCAACACCAACAACCTCCATGTCAGTAAAATTTCCATTTTCTTTTTTGGCGATTACTAAATTAGTAGGGATTTTGATTTTCCAAATTTTCCCAATTCCGGGAAATTCAATTTTTTCTCCTTTTTCCTTCGCTAAAATTCTCTTAGCGTTCCCTAATTCTTCTTTATCAAATAAGGATTTACCAATTATTTTGGGGTGGTTTGGCTCTGCCACCATAAAAGTATTAGCAACCACACCCCCTAAAAGAAAAATGTCCACTTGATCAAAAAGATTTTCTATTATTGGTAGTTTTGTTTCTGTTTTTGCCCCACCGATAATGAAAACCACCGGTCTTTTTGGGTTTTCTAAAACCTTGGAAAGATTTTCTACTTCTTTGACAAGGTGAAAACCTGCACAATGAGGTAAAAATTTTGGCACCCCAACTATCGAAGCATGTTCCCGATGAGACGCCGCAAACGCTTCATTCACATAAAAATCCCCCAAGCTGGCTAATTTTTTTGCAAAAACTTGCCCTGAGCTTGCCGAAGGGTTCTTTTCTTCTTCCGGATAAAAACGCAAGTTTTCTAATAAGATAAGGTTCTTTAAAATTTGAAAAGCCTCAAATTCTTTAATTTTTATATTTTTTATATGCCTGCCTGCCGGCGAGGCAGATATTTTTTTATTTTTAATTTTTAATTCTTCATTTAAAAACTCTTCGAGCTTTTCTGCCACTGGCTTAAGCGATAATTCCTTAACCATCTTGCCCTCAGGCCTCCCAAGATGCCCCATTAAAATTACCTTGGCTCCATTTTCAAGAAGATATTCGATCGTCGGTAAACAGGCTCTTATTCTCGTGTCGTCCTCCACTCTCCAATTTTTAACTTTTAACTTTTCACTCTTAACTTCTCGAAGGGGCACATCAAAATCAACCCGAACCAAAACAGCTTTTCCTTGAAAATTAAAATCAGTAAGTTTTGGAAACCTCATAATTATAGCAAAAATTAAATAGTAAATAAGCAGAGCTTGATTTTTCGCAAGCTCAAAAATAGCAAATATACATAGGAAAAATCAAAAAGTTTAAACTTTTTACTATTTGCTTTGTGTTTTTACTTTTTACTATTTACTATTTGCTATACTCTCAATTTTCTCTATTCTTCTAATCTTTTTTTCTTCTTGCAAAAACTCTGTCCCTAGAAAAGTTTTAACTATTTCTTTAGCAGTCTCTTCATTAAGAAAGTCCGCCGCCAAAGCCAAACAATTAATATCATCATCTTTTCTGGCTTTTTTAATCTGCTCTACCGAAAATCCCAAACCACACCTCACTCCAGTAAATCTATTTACCACGATATCCACTCCTACGCCACTTCCACAGATCACTATACCCGTGGCTCTCTCTTTTTCTTCCACTCTTCCACTCTTCCACTCTTCCACTCTCTTCGCAACCAAAGTTGCGAAGTCCGGATAATCGTCTTCTGGATCAAAATAGTCATTGCCTAAGTCCTTATATTTATAACTCCAGCCAGTCAGCCATTGTTTAATTTTCTCCTTTAAATTATAACCCCGATGGTCTGATGCGATGTAAATCATTTTTTCCCGAATTAACCCGAATTTATTCCCGAATGAACCGAATGACTTTATTATTACCTCAGTTATTTTTCCAAATTACTAATTACAAATTACTAATTACTTTATTAATTCTATCAGCTTTTCCTTCGGCTTTTCTGCCAACACTATTGCTGAACTAATGAGTACTCCTCCAGCTCCCAGCCTTTCCACTACTTCCAAGTCTTTTTTACTATTAATCCCCGCTCCGACAATTAAAGGAATCTGGCCACAAATTTCTACTGCATGCTTAATCGCTTTTGGCGCCATCTGAGTAATGGAATTTTTGGTTCCAATTAACTCAGCAATTTCGTAAGCAATATAGTCTGGCTTAAATTTAACCAGTCTTTCCATTTGCCCCAAAGTCTTGCAGCATACCATCGTCTTAAACTTCTCCACTCTGTCTCTGTCTCTTACTAGCACCTGTTTAATTGTTCCCGGTGGAATTTGGTGTTCAGAATGGTTTAGTAAAGTACCATTGGCACCAGCTTCAAGAACTGCTTCCAAATTAGTCCAACCTGTAAATTTGCCTTGAGGCTGCCAATCAAGATGCTGAACCCAAACAGGAATTTTAACTGCTTGTTTAATTCTGTATAAATCAACCGCTTGCACGATCGGGATAACTTCTACTCCTAATTCCTGTGGTACTCGTGATACTCCTGATTCTCGTGATACTTCTTCACATACCCTCGCCAATTCCACTGCCTTTCCCCCTGTTCCTTGAGGATAAGTTTTGAAATTGACAAAGATCTTCATAATTAAGCTTAAAACTCAAAGCGCAAAACTCAAAACTAAAGTGTAAAGGTTAAAGCTTTTAGCTTTACGCTGTAATTTTGCACTTTGCGCTTTACGCTTTGCGTTTTTTTAACAAACTAATTTTATTTTAACCCATATTCTCCTAATTTAAAATACGTTGGTCCTTTTGCTGAAAGCTGACTTTGAAAAACCGTCACTTTATCAGCGGTAAATTTTTCCTCAAGTCTTATTTTTTCTATCTCTGTCTTAATTTTGCCACGAGACCTCCCAATACACGCATGAGGAGTAAATCTAAGATCTTCAACTTGAATGCCATTTTTTAACAAATTGTCCACAATCTTTTTATGAAGACTAAAAAGTTTATCTATCTGACCCCCAATCTTAAACCAAATTCCCCTTGGTCTTCTTGGAGGAAAAAATTCCAAATTTTCCATAGTTAAAAAAATTTTTCCAAATCCGCTTCCAGCTCCAGCCACTGCTTTTTTAATTTCTTCCACTTCAACATTTGTTTTTTCTCCCAAAAATACTAAAGTCAAATGAAGATTTTCTTTAGCCACCAACCTTAAGGAAATTTTTTTGGCAATTTCAGAAGAAACCATAAAAATTTTTTCTTTTAAATCTTCAGGTAGATCTATTGCTACAAAAATTCTCATATCTTTTAATTATGATAGGACATAAGTTGTATCAGCGTTAATCGGTGGGCACGTCAAGATTGACCTCAAGGTCATCAAGTACCTGGATAGTGCAAATCAGCGTAAATCAAAACTACGGGCTACTTATTGCCCAGTCACATTTTAATTATATAATATCCTCATGCTTAAAAAATTTCTCTTCGTTATTTTTATTTTTACATTTTTAATTGTCATTTTTATTTTTAATTTTTTATTTTTTAAATTTAAGGCACCTGCTTTTGTCTCTCCTTTCGTCGCTCCTCCTCAATTAACAATTAACGATAAGCAACCAACAATTACTTTAATCGCTGTTGGCGACATTATGCTCGGTCGAAACGTCAATAAAAAAATGCATGAATACAATGATTTTTTATATCCTTTCAGAAAAGTAGCTGATTTCACTTCCAAAGCAGATATTACTTTTGGCAATTTGGAATCGCCATTTTTTGACCAATGCCCAGTGGTTGGCAGCGGCACTTTTAAATTTTGTGGTGATTACCGCTCTGCCGAAGGCCTTAAGATAGCTGGCTTTGATGTTTTAAGCTTAGAAAATAACCACATTGGAAACTATGGGAAGAATGGCTTAACCCAGACTATGAACTTACTCACCGAAAATGATATCGCCTACTCTACCTTTGACAATTTAACAACTAAACAGTTTAACAATTTAACCCTCGGCTTCCTGTCTTTTAACCTCACTTTTGGTTTAAGTAAAGAAAAGGTGGTTGAAACAGTTAAAGAAAACATTAATAAAGTTGACGTTTTAGTTGTCTCTTTACATTGGGGCGAGGAGTATAAAACCAAGCCAGCTAAATGGCAAGTAGACTTAGCTCATCAATTAATCGATTTAGGCGTAAGAGTAATTTTAGGCCATCACTCACACTGGATTGGAGAAATAGAAAAATATAACAACGGTTTAATTTTTTATTCTTTAGGCAATTTCGTCTTCGACCAAATGTGGAGCCAAGAAACCAGAAAGGGTTTAGTAGTAAAAATAATTTTTGAAGGAAAAGAAACCAAAGATTACCAAACTTTCCAAGTTTTAATTTCTGATTACTCTCAACCAAATTTTCTAATTACTCCCTAAAACTTCCAAAATTTTTCTTCCAAATTCTTCGGCTGAACCCGGGCCATCAGCAGTTACAATTTCTCCGTCAACTGTTACCGACCCACCACTATAATTAGCCCCTTTAGCTTTTAAATTTCCTGCCTCAGAAGAAAAACAAGTGGCACTTTTACCAACTAAAACACCGGCATTGGCCAGAATCGAAGGGGCAATACAAATCGCTCCTACTACTTTTCCCTGAGAAATTGCTTCTTTGGCTAAATTTAAAGCAACTTGATCATTAAAGTAAACACTGGCGCCACTGCCGCCAACAAAGACGAGCGCGGAATAGTCGCTGATGTTAACACTGATAACATCTTGATCCACGCTGATATTGGCTCCTAACATTCCCTTAGCCACTGAAACTCCTTTTGAAGCGGTTACTACCTGATAACCAGCATTTTCCAAAACTTCTTTTGGTTTTTGATACTCCTCATCCCGAAAGTTTTCCGGCGCCACCACCATCAATATTTTTTCATTTTTCATTTTTAATTTTAAATTTTTTTCCACCCCCTCTCCCCCGCCTTTCTCTACTATTTTTTCTTTTAGCAAACAACCAGAAAGAGCAAGAAGTAAGAAGAAAGAAGTTAGAATTAAGAATTTTTGTTTAAATTCAAAACTCATTTAAGTATAAGTATATTATACTCTTAACTTAGAAAAAGGTTTTTAAGTAAATTTAAGGGAGTATAAAAAGACCAAAAAATAAAGAAAAAATAAATAGGCTATCCATTTGGGAACGATTCTGCCTTTGAAATATTGCACCAGGCCATAAAGACTCAGAGTTGAGAAAATAAAAAATGCCCAAGTTAAATTAGGAATTTTGGGGATGGAAGAAAAAAGTAAGGTTATTCCGCCAATTAAAAGAATATTATAGATATTAGAACCCAAAACATTACCTGTTACTGCTTTCTGCTCAGCTTTCCGACCAGCAACAATAGTAAACATCAATTCGGGCATTGAAGTGGCTATTGCCGCTAACGACAATCCCCAAAAAGTAGTGGAATAACCGCTTAATTCGGATATTAACTCAACCGCCCTAACGATTAAACCCCCGCCACAAAAAATTCCGACAAGTGACACAATTAACAAAAGAATGGTTTTTAAATCAAGCGGTTTTTCTTCCTTCCTTGTATAGGCAATATCTTCATTCTCCCTTCCTAAAACTCCCCATCGGTACTCCATTAAAGTAAAAACTAATGCTAAGATTAACAAAAGAATCCCCAACATTCGGTTATTTAACTTAAGCAAATTGGCCAAAAAGAAGACCAGGGTAACCAAAAGCAACAAATTAGCGTTTTTTTGGGTTTTGCTGATACCCATTTTTAAATCTCTTAAAAGAACACTAAAAGGAAAAACCAAAAAAATATTAACAATATTTGAACCAACTATATTCCCAATCGCTAAGCCCGGTTCATTCCCTATTGCTGCCAAAAAAGAAACTACCAGTTCTGGCAAAGAAGTTCCAATCGCTACCACTGTCACACCAATGATTAAAGGTGAGATTCTTAAAGCTAAGGAGGTCTCAATAGCCGAACCCATAAAAGCCCGAGTGGAAACTAAAAGCAGAAAAACTCCTAATAAAACTAAAAATAAAGCCCAAATCATTCTGTCTTAATCCTACCAGAATTTACTTAACTCGCCAATATCTTAATTGACCCAAATATAAACATAAAGAAAACAAAACTGTCACAAAAATAGAGGAAAATTCAGTAAAGAAGAAACCTAAGTCAACAAGTTCTTTATTACCACTTAATCTTAGAGTAAACCCAACCACATAAATCAGAAGTGGAAAGATAAATGCCAGTAATTTCCCTTTTTTAAGCTTAAAATCCGCTAACAAAAAATTCAACAAGGCCACAAAAATCCCTAATAAAACTAACTCAACAGAAACTGCCCTGAAAAGCATAAATCCTCCTTTAGAGGAGGATTATAGCATTTAAAAATTTAATTATCTTTTAAAAAATTATTTCTTCTCCCAACGTTTATCGTCCCGGGAAGAAATCTTCTTCATTACTTCTCCAAATGCTTTGTCTAAATCAATTTTTAAAGAATTGGCTAAACAAATGACCACAAAAATCACATCGGCCATTTCCATGCCTAACTCTCTTTCTTCTTCGGTTGCTTTTTTCTTTTTGGGACCAAAGCGATGGCTAATCTCCCTGGCTAATTCTCCTACTTCTTCGGTTAAACGAGCCAAATTTTCAAATGGTTGAAAATAACCTAATTTGTATTGGCTAATCCAATCATCAACTTGTTTTTGATATTTTTTAAAAGACATTTCTCCTCCTTATTTTATTATACACCAGAAGTATATTTTACTCTCCGATACCTCACTTGTCCAAATAGAGGCATAAAGGAAATAAAACAGCGGTAAAAATAGTAAAACTCTGTCAATAAAAATTTATCATCTTTTAAAAGTTGTCTTCAAAGAAGAAAAGGACACTTCAACAAGATAATCAATATCATAACGAAAACACTTATCTTTTCTATGCCAGGTGTCTATTAGCGAGCGAGGGGTTACCGGTTGATCACCAAGCAGTAAACCGGCATGAAATACGCCTTGTTTTCCAATAAACCTAAGAGGAAACTCTACGATAAAACCCGAAACTTTTTCCTCTTCGGCCACTTTAACATAATCATAATAAACCGTAACCGCACCCAATTCATACAAATCAAGGAAATGTAGAGGTAAATTATCGCTCTGGTTTCTGTCAAAATTTATGGCCCATAATAAAGAGTATTTCGCTGTTTGAATTAATAAAGAGGCCACATCTCTCCTGTGTGTCTCGGAAATACCGCTTTTCCTTGATTTTACCTTTTTAGCAGAAGAACGGAGATTCTCTGTAAGAAAGAAGGGAGAAATAGATCCCCAGGCAAATCTTCCAGAAATTTCTTCCCAGGCTTTTCGTCTAATGAATATTTCTGGCTCTTCAGAATCCACCGCCACCCCCGAAACAAGATGAGAATTAGCTTCCCGACAAGCTTCAAGCCAATTTCTTTCTTCGGTTTTAAAAGAAGTAAGACAAGTCAAGATTTGTTGGCGTCTGGCCTCAACTTGAGAAATTAATACCGGAGAGAAAAGTTCCTCCTCTGTCCTAACTATATCTCCAAACGGCCACCTCAACTGATTTAGTATTTCCAAAACCCTTCTTGTTTCTTGTTGGGAAATAATGGAAAGTTTCTTGAACCACTCCAGCCCTGAAATAAATCGTTCCACTCCGGAATTAGTAATAAAATCAGTATCCCTTCTACACAAGTCTTCAGGTCTCATCGTTTTGGGGCAGAAGCAAGAATATTATATCACTCAGGCAGATTATATCTTACTAAGCAACTCTCTTACTTTCTTTTCTAAAATTCTTTCTGTTTCTTCCATCATCTTCTTAAGCTCCCTTTTATTAAGTTCAGTGTGGGGTTTGCCAAATTCAACTGGTCCTTGAAGACTACTCATCGGCCAACCAGGAATCCTTATTTTTGAAGATGGATAGAAGAACATCCGATAATGGTCTACTGAAACAATACTAACTTGCCCATCTGATGTGGCAAAACAATAAGCGATATGCCATCGACCAATTCTTTTTTCCTTAGGAACTTTAGCAACGATCTTTTCCCAGTGAGCTAAAAGTCGGTCATCATCAGCCTCATCCTTACCATCAACTCTTCTTATAAAAACCCCGGGTTGTTTGTCTTCTGGTAAAAAATCAACAAATAAAGATTCGTCTTCAGCAAAAACCGGCAAGCCAGTCTTTTTCGCATAAAATTTAGCTTTAATTTCGGCATTCTCTTCAGCGGTCTTTCCTACTTCTTCTGGTTTTTCTTTAATTCCCAAATCCTCTAAGCTTAAAACCTGCTCCACCATTTTTACTAATATCTTTCCATATCTTTCTTTTTTACCAGGATTTCTGGTGGCGATGACAATTTTTTCTATTCTTTTCACCCGATTCTTCTACCCACACCGGATGTGGGATCATATTGACACCTTAGGTATTAATACTTAAATTTAATCGAGTTTATAAAGTATCCCTAAATAATTTTTTTTGCCAATTAACTCTTTAATGCTTTTAAAAGGTTTCTTAAGATATTTTATATCCCTTTTCCAATCCTCATATTCTTTTACCCAAATAATACAAGGTTGGATAATTTCCACTAATGAAAAGCCCCTGTGTTTAATTGCTTGTTTTAAAACTTCGGTAGTTTTATCTAAATCATAAGCCAAAGTTCGGGCTAAAAAGGTCGCCCCGGCGGTGGCGGCTAAATCAATGGCCAAAAGTGGTTCGAAAGGATTACCCTCGGGCGTGGAGCGAGTTTTAACTCCTTTTGGAGTGGCCGCCGAAGCCTGGCCGGTCGTTAAGGCAAAAACATAATTATTGTTGATAATAACGGTAATATCATCATTTCTTTGGGCCGCGTGGATTAAATGGTTTCCTCCTTCAGTCACAATTCCCCCTTCCCCTCCTTGAGCAATCACCGTCAATTTCGGATTGGCCATTTTGACGCCAACCGCCACCGGAATTGACCGGCCATGTAAAGTCGCAAATCCACAAACGTTTAAGTTGTTAAACATGTTGGCGGCACAACCAATGTCATAAGTCACTACCACCTCTTTCGGCTCCAATTTTAACTCACTAATTGCCTTTTTAATCGCCGCCAAAACCAAAAAATTTCCACAACCAGGACACCAGGTTGGTATGGTTCCGGTATTAAGGTTGTTTAATAGATTCATTCTTTAATCACAAAATTTAATATTAAACAAGTGGCTATGTCTAAAGTTTGTGGTCTTTAGTCATGGCGGCCGGTCTGGTCATTAGTCTCAGTCTTTGGGTAAAACTTACTAAGACCATAAACCAAAGACTAAACTGGCTGCCAAGACCAACCACTATGACTTAATACCATTAATTAATCCTTCAATTTCTTCTTTAAAAAACGGTCTTCCATCATCCTTCAGGACCTTTTTTATCTCTATCTCTTTCTCTATCTCTGTCTTAATAAGGTCTGCCATTTGGCCAGAGAAATTATTCTCTACCACTATCACCTTTTTTGCTTTGTTTAAAATCTGCACTGCTTCTTTTGGAAACGGCCACACTCGCCAGAAATGAACTAAATTATAGTCAGAATGTTCTTTAATAAAATCCAATAAGACCCCTTTAGTTGAACCCCAACTCACCAAAATTGTCTTTTTGTTCCATTCTTCCTCTGTCTCTATCTCTGTCTGGGGATAGACTTCAAAACCTCCGCTGAGCTTCTCTAATTTTCTCATTCTCTTTTCCATCATTCTCTTCCGTGTCTCCGCGCCGTCAATAGAAAAACCTCTCTCATCATGCTCATAAGAATTAGTCAAAAAAGCTATTTGCCCAGGAAAAGCTCTTGGTGAAATTCCATCAAGAGTTAGTTGATAGCGACAATAATTTTTATTATTATAATTAAGAAGCTTCCCCCGATTAATCTCCGTCTCTGTCTCTATCTCTGTCTCTGTCTCGGTAAATCGGCTTTCCGCCAAATATTTATCTGTCATTAAAATCACCGGCACTTGGTATTCTTCCGCCAAACTGAAAGCTTCCGCGCCTAATTTTAAACACTCGGCCACGTCTCCCGGTGCTAGAACAATTCTCGGAAATTCTCCTTGACCGGCACTAATGGCAAATTTTAAATCCGCTTGAGAAGAATAAGTCGCAATTCCGGTTGAAGGCCCAGTTCTTTGACCCAAAACAATTACTATTGGAATTTCTGCCATTCCCGCCATTCCCAATCCTTCAACCATTAAGGAAAAACCACCACCTGAAGTCGCCACCATCGCTCTTTTACCAGCATATGAGGCTCCAATGGCTGCCATAATTCCGGCAATTTCATCTTCGGGACGAAAGATAATTACTTCTTTTTCCTTGCTCAATAAACTTAAAATGGAGTTAATTGGAGTCATGGGGTAAATGGCGGCAAAGCCAGATCCAACCGCCAAAATTCCTTTAACCAAAGCTTCATTTCCAGTAAGGTTAAATATTTTTTCTCTCTTCGGCAATTCCCAACTCTGTCTCTGTCTCTCACTCTTATTAAATCCCATCTCTACTGCTTTTTTATTTAATTCAAAAATTTTTTGGTCTTTAAAATCTTGCCTAAGTTGTTCTTGTAAAATTGCCAAAGGAAATCCAAAAACTTTCCACAAAAATCCTAAACCGGCACTGTTTTTAACTAATTCCCTCTCTACTTCTATCCCTAATTTGGCAAAATCAAAAACCAAGCCGGTTTTTTTGACTTCATTTTTATGATTAGTCAAACAACTTTCATTAAAAGCCAAAAGCAAATCAATCTTTTCTTGAGGTGCGCCGACTGGTTGGGAAGAAAAAACAATTTGGATATTATTATCTCCTCCCCTAATTTGCGAGGGATATTCTGGATAAACCAAAGTATAAAAACCTAAGCGGTTTAAGGCCTTTGAGAAGGTTTCCCCTGCTTGCATGATACCAGTACCGGCGGGACCTGATATCTTAATAGCAAATGTGTCTTTCATAAATTTAAGTGTAAAGCGCAAAGTGTAAAAGTTAAAACTAAAGCTAAAAGCGTAAAGCTTAAAGATTTTGAATTTTAAGCTGTAGTTTTGCGCTTTGAGCTTTGCGCCTTGCGCTTACTTTTGTAATCTTCAATTGCTTTCTTCACTGCTTCTTCCGCCAAAACCGAACAATGAATTTTATTTTTTGGCAACCCTCCCAAGGCTTCCATTACTGCTTTATTAGTCAATTTTCCCGCTTCAGCCAAAGGTTTCCCTTTAATCATCTCCGTGGCCATGGAACTAGTGGCTATGGCCGCTCCGCAATTGTGAACAGCAAAACCTCGAACTAAGTATGAGTTTGGCTCAAACCCAACCTGAAAATTATAAACGAATCCCTTAAAATTTCTTGCCTTAATCTTTCTTATAGGAATTAAAAAATATCCATCTCCTTTATGGAAAAATTTGTGCTTCCTTTTAAGCTGAAATCTAATTAAGTATTGAGTTGAATCTTTTAACTTTCTCCCCTCAATCACACAATTAGTTTTAAAAATTTCTCTAATGGGAGCAAATATTCCTCCCCGACAGAGTATTTCTTGAATTTGAATTGCCAGACTTCTTGAAGCAGTGATGATCCTAAACGTTTTGGGGGCTTTCGGTCTCCTCCTATAAAAATCTCCATCTCCTAGAATATAAGTTTTAATCATCTCCCACTGTTTTTTGAATGGTAGAAGAAGAATTCGCAGCGAAAGATTTTTATGCCGAGCCAATCTTCCGGCCAAGGAGCAAAAAAAATCAGCCCATTTTTTTGAACAAAATCTTATTTCACTTACACTTCCCCTAATTCTTTCTGACATTCTTTTACCTGTAAGCTCAAAAGCTAACGCTTTAACCTCTTTAATCTTTTCTCTCTCGTTTTTGTTAAAGGCAAAGTTAACTACACTACCAGCCGTAATGTAACCCTCAGCCAAATAATACCCCAAAAGCCTCATCATTTTTAAGGAGATAATTTGGTTATCTATAACTTTTCGATTATAAGAAAAAACTAAATAATCGCCTTCCTGAAGCTCTTTCGCTTTTATGTACTCTGGGGTAGCAGAGAGTAAGTCCTCCTCGTCTCTTACCTGCAACCAATCACATTTCGGACTACTTTTTCTAGCTCCCTTTACCCGGTCCCTTTTAACACAAAGAACAGGATGTTCTGGGGTAACAGAGAAGGAATTAAAAGGAGAAACAAAAGGAATAATCTTTAAAAGGGGCCCATTATATTCTCTCTTAAAAGTCTTAACAATGGGTGTTTCTTCTCCGACACAATTTAAAACCTCAATTTTGGGGGAAATTTCTCCAATTTTCTCCCAACTTCCCTTACCTAAAACAACCTCTTCTTTAAAGGGTAAACACCCAAGAGTCTGAAACTTCGCATCATCAATATACTCCTCTCCTTTTTTTTTGCCTATTTTAAGGTACATTCGCATAACGTCCCCGCAAATTTTGTTTCCGACCGTCGCCACCCCATCAGGGTTTTTCATTTCTCCCATGTTCCTTGGATGAAAAAAATGATCCAAGACCTTCTTTGAATAGAGTTGATTTAATGACATATTTTGAAACCAAACTCTTAATTATTTAAAAAACTTTTCTCGCGAATCAACACAAATTTTAGCGAATTATCGCGAATTCCCGAAAACATCCCTTAATTACTAATTACTCAATTACTAATTACTAAAGTTTGGGTGCCATTTCCCTTATTTCTTTAATAATTTTTGGTAATTTTTCCAAAACATAGTCTATTTCTTCTTCTGTCGTTTCTCTGCCTAAGGAAAACCTGATTGAACCATGAGCCACCTCTGCCGGAATTCCCATAGCTAAAAGAACATGAGAAGGCTCCAAAGAACCAGAAGTGCAGGCAGAACCCGATGAAGCGGCGATGCCTTCGGCATCTAATCTCAATAGAATTGCCTCTCCTTCCGCGCCATTAAAACAAAAAGAAGCAATATGGGGCGATCTTATGGTCGGATGGCCAGTTAAAATTGTCTCGGGAATTTTCTCTAAAACCCCTTTAATTAATTTATCCCTTAACCTTGTAATTCTTTTAGTTGTTAATTGTTGCATTCCGAAGGAATCCCGCGAAGCGGGCTTGTTAATTGTTAATTGCAGAACTTTCGCTATTCCGACAATATAAGGGACATTCTCTGTTCCCGACCTCAATTCTTTCTCTTGGCCACCCCCATCTTGTTGTCTGACTAATGGCGTTCCCTTTCTTACATATAAACCTCCAATTCCTTTTGGGGCATAAAATTTATGGCCGGTGAAAGAAAGAAAATCTACTCCTAATTTATCAACATCACAATCTAAATATTGAATTGCTTGAGTCGCGTCCGTATGAAAATAAATTGGTGGTTGGTGATTAGTAATTAGTGATTGGTTAACTCTTTTAATTAATTGCCCAATCTCTCTTATCGGTTCAATTGTGCCGACTTCATTGTTAACATACATCACCGAAACCAAAATTGTATCTGGTTTGATGGCTTTTTTAAGATCTTCAATTTTAACTAACCCATATTTATCTACTGGTAAATAAGTCACCTCTGCTACTCCTAACTTTTCTAAATGTTTGCACGTTTCTAAAACCGCCTTATGTTCGATTAAAGTAGTAATGATATGGGGAGTAACTCCTTTCTGGCTCCTTACCGCCTCTACAAACCCTTTATGACATAAATTAATTGACTCGGTGGCACAAGAAGTAAAAATAATTTCTTCGGGTTTTGCTCCTAAAAAGTTGGCAATAATTCTTCGACTTTCTTCAATTGCCATTTTTGCCTCTTGTCCCCATTGATGGGGTTCGGAAGCATTGCCAAACTTCTGGGTAAAATAAGGCAATATTGCCTTTATCACCTCTGGATGAACTGCGGTAGTGGCAGCGTTATCGAGATAGATTTTTTTCATAAGTTTAAAGTTTGTGGTTATTGGTCATAGCAGCCGGTTTGGTTGTTAGTCTTAGTCTACAGGTGGAAATTTACTAATGACCACTGACCTAAGACTAAACTGGCGGCCTAGACCTAAAACCGTAAACTATTAACCTCCAAAACAAACTCCTCCTTCTGGACAGATCAATTTTATTGTGTAAAACACTTCTCTTCCCTTTTTCTTTGAACTCACTAGTCCTTCCTTCTCCATCATTTTCAAATGATAAGAAATCGTCGGTTGCCTTAGTTTTAATTTTTTAGTAATTTCCCCCACAGTTTTCTCTCCTTCCAAATAAAGATATTCAAAAATCTTTCTTCTTGAAGGATCGGACATCTGGGGAACAGCGAACGGGCAACAAGAATTAAGAGTCTTCATCGTTAATTGTTAATTGCTGATTGCTAATTGTTAATAGTTGTCAGTCTGGGCAGCCAGTAAGGTTTTCGGTCTTGGTCTTTAGTCTCAAAAAATCGACCAATAACCATAAACCTAAGACCAAACTGGCTGCTATGACCAAATACCTAAAACTAATTACTTTTAAAAGATAATATATTGATGATAATCTATGTAATTATCTATGTCAAGGACTAGTTCACTTCTCTGTGATAGAATTAATTCATGAATTTCAGGGTAGCAGCTGATTATAAATCTGGTTTCGAAAGACCCTCACCTGAAGGAAATTTAGAATGGATTAAAATTGCTGAGGTATCTAAGCTTGAAGATATTTTTCCAGATCTTAAATATTATTGGTCTTACATTTTCAAGAAAGAAGAAAGAATTAGGTATGGCTACATGCTTTATCCCAAGCCCGGAATTATCTCTGAACATAAAATTCTCTAACAGGACCAGCAATTTTTATTTTTAATTTTTAATTTTTTCTTACTCCATCTCTTCAAAAATCTCATTTCTTCTGACAAAGGCTCTCAAAAAATCATAAAAAGAGTTAAGTTGGGATTGATATTGATCCATTGCCTTTAATTTTTTGTTTTCTTCTTCCCAGGAGAGCTCCAAACTTACCCAACCTTTTGAAGTAAAAAGTTTCTTGGGCGGATAAAGAAAATTATTCATCAGTAATTTCTTTTTTGGAGGATATAAAGAATAGTGAACTAAATAAGTAAATAATTTTATATTTTTCTTCTCTTCGGCTAAAGCTTTTTTTAAAAAATGGAAAGAAGCCTGGTGATCCGGATGAGCATCACGAGGGTGAGAAACTAAAATAATTGTTGGCTTAAACTCATCCATAATCTCTTTTAAATCACTAACCACATTCTCTCCGGCATAAATTCTCCCTGGTTTTAAGGTGTTTTGGTAAGGATTGTGATTAAATCTCGTTCCTGAAGCGAATAATGGTCTATCTTCATAATAAAACCTACTTAACATTGGTCTTAATCCTCGATCTGGATAGCCTAAAAAAACGAAATCTTTATCTTTTAGTCCCAAAACCACCATCGCTTTTCTTCCTTCTTCCATTCTTTGTTCTCCTAATTGAATAAACTCTTCTGGGTTAAAACTTAAATTTTTATCTTCTTTAATCACGCCAGCAAGACTATCATCACCATTAGTCATATAAATTATTTTTATCTTTGCCTTCTTTTTTAAGGCTTCTAAGATTAATCCAGCCCCGCTAATTGTCTCATCATCAATATGAGGAGCAACTATTAAAACTTTATCTCTTTCCGTCAAATCAGGAAATTTATCCAAGCCACCTTTGGCCAAAAACCATCCGCCAATCATTCCTAACCCAAAAGTCCAAACCCAGAAAAAGAGCAGTCCAATTACGATCCGACGGTGTTTTAAAATTGTTCTCTTAAAAGAATTAACAAATTTCATAATTTCCTTTCTTTAATGATATAATTTGGCCGATGAGAAATCCACTAATTTCCGCTATCGTTCCCGCTTACAATGAAGAAAATTATTTAAGTTATTGTTTAAGATCTTTGATTAACCAAGACTTCCCTAAAAAAGATTATGAGATTATTGTGATTGATAATAATTCAACTGATAAAACCGCTTCCATTGCTAAAAAATTTGGGGCCAGAGTGGTTAAAGAAGAAAACCAAGGTTTAACTTACGCCAGAATTAGGGGCATTAAAGAAGCTAAAGGAGAAATCATTGCTTTTGTTGATGCCGACACAACTGTCAATAAAGATTGGCTTAAACAAATTCTAAGTCTTTATCAAAAAAATCCAAAAATT
>Ga0172362_10000269_pt1 | contig 41049 bp, 38 predicted proteins | sample LakKivs1_kivu2a2_FD_114534 | JGI IMG/M metagenome (GOLD analysis project Ga0172362, IMG submission 114534) | Sediment microbial communities from Lake Kivu, Rwanda - Sediment s1_kivu2a2 | ecosystem: Environmental > Aquatic > Freshwater > Lake > Sediment | place: Rwanda: Western Province, Lake... | reverse complement strand
GGATTTCCCGTATCAGCCTGAGAATATGCTGCCTGCCCTTTTTGGGCGCAATATACTTCTCCACTCTGTCAGTAAAGATCAGCATGCCTACCTTGTCGTTGTTCCTCAAGGCGGAAAATGCCAGGACAGCGCCTATTTCAGCGGCTATTTCTGATTTGAATTTCTCCACAGTGCCGAATTGTCCTGAAGCGCTTGCGTCAACCACCAGTATAATGGTGAGTTCCCTTTCCTCGATGAATTTCTTGACAAACGGCCTTCCGTATCTGGCAGTCACATTCCAGTCGATTGTCCTTATATCGTCGCCCGGAAGATATTCTCTGACCTCGGAGAATTCCATTCCCCGGCCCTTGAACACACTTTCGTACTGCCCGGAAAAAACATCGTTGACCAGCCGGCCTGTTTTTATTTCAATCTGTCGGATTTTCGCTAAAACATCCTTTGGTATCATATGCTGAACCGCTCCTGGTGCGGTTTACGGAACTTCAATCTCGTCGAAAATCTGCTTTATGATGGTTTCAGAGGTCACATTTTCCGCTTCTGCTTCATACGTGACAATCACCCTGTGCCTTAGAACATCCATTCCGATTGTTTTTACGTCTTCAGGTGTGACATAACCCCTGCCGTTCAGAAAAGCATAAGCCCTTGCAGCCATTGTCAGGTAAATACTCGCACGCGGACTTGCACCGTAGGCAATAAGAGACTTCAGGTCAGGCAGTTTGTGGTCCTCTGGTTTCCTGGTGGCAAAAACAATATCCAGGATGTAATTTTTCACCTTTTCATCTACGTAAATCTCATTGACAATACTCCTGGCGTGGACTATATCCGACGGTTTTACCACATGCTTGACTTTTATTTCAGGGGTCCCGGCCATGCGGTCGACAATTATCCTCTCCTCTTCCCTGGAGGGATATGTTATCACCAGCTTGAGCATAAACCTGTCGATCTGTGCCTCCGGCAGAGGATACGTTCCCTCCTGTTCAATCGGGTTCTGCGTCGCCAGAACCAGAAACGGGTCGTCCAGCGGAAAAGTATTGTCGCTGATTGTCACCTGCCGCTCCTGCATCGCCTCAAGCAATGCACTCTGGACTTTGGCAGGAGCCCTGTTAATTTCATCGGTAAGAATCAGATTCGCGAAAATCGGGCCTTTCTTGACCGAGAACCCGCCGCTCTGCGGATTATAAATCATGGTGCCGATAAGGTCAGCAGGAAGCAGATCTGGAGTAAACTGTAGACGCTGAAATTTGGCGGAAATTGCGGCACACAGCGTTTTCACAGCCAGTGTTTTCGCAAGCCCGGGCACACCCTCGATCAGAATATGACCGTTCGACAGCAACCCTGTCATCATTCCGTCCAGGAGATACCTCTGTCCGACTATTACCTTTTCAATTTCGTTGTACAGTTCCTGGACAAACAGATTCTCTCTTTTGACTTTTTCATTGATTGCCTTTATGTCCATTTCACATCACTCCTTTCAATTAAATAGGGACAGTTACCATTTATTTAAGTGACACAATACTTAATTCTAAGACGAAAAGCATAAGGAAAAGCAGGGACAGGCATCTTTTTGCTTCGCAAAAAGCAAGCCAGTCCCTGTTTTTCAGAATTAAGTTTTGTGTCACTTTAACTGTCCCTATTTTTGGTTACTTTTTTCCATCGCTAAAAACAACTATCTGTCTTTGCATTTTGTTATTTTCCATATTCTTTAAGTTTTTTCTTTGCGTATTCAACATTTTCCGGCTCGGAAGCCTGGTCGATCATCCAGTACCAGAACAACCTGGCTTTTTCCGTTTCTCCGAGTTTTTCGTAAAGGTTGCTCATTATTCTTTCAACCATCGGGGGGTGTTTGCGCTCCACGACAAGCTGTTCCAGAATAGGCAGCATATGCCGCAGGTCCCCTGCCCTGTAATATGTAAATGCAAAAAGATATCTGTTTATTTCTCCGTTGTCAGGATTGGCTTTAACTCCCGACTGCAGGAATTCGATGGCTAAATCCGTCTTTTTCATAAGCCACATCATCACAGCGCTTCCGTTCAGATAAGCATATGTAAAATTCGGGTCAAGTCTGACGATTCTGCTTATGTAGGCCGGAAAAAACCTGTAACCTTCCCTGCGGCTTTTTGCGTCGCCCAGATACTGCATTGTTTCTACCCAGAGAAAATCAGCGGAAAGACACCTGTAACCTGCCAGCCCTGAAATGGACACAGGCGACTGGTCGCCTGGAGTAATCAGCGCCGGTTTTTTCATTTTTGCCAGGTTCCAGGGATCTGCGTCGAGAGATCTCGACGACACAACCAGCGCGGCAGCCAGGACCAGAAGAACTGCGCAGAAAGACATCCTGGACATCTTATATTTCCCTGCGCCTGAAAATTGCGGTTGAAATCAGCATTAAAAACGACGAATAAATTATTCCATAGAGAGCTGCCTTGACGACATATATCCATGAAAAGTCGATTCCTGTCATATAAACCGCATCTTTCACGTTGAAATATTCCAGATTCGGCAGGAGATAATAAAAGAAATAAACAACAGTCCTTAAAACAGGGTCTGCCGACTTGACCAGAAGCTTCAGGTACTGCGCCATATGCCCTATCAGAAACGCAAACAGGCTGAAGACCAGCCCGTTGATTACCGATGATGAAATCACGGAGAAAAATATGGCAACCGCAATGAATATCACAAGTTCAAAAAATGTCAGGATAACCGTCGCCGGAAAAAACTGGTCGATGGGCACAGTCCCTATCCAGCCGATAATCAGAAGCACAACAGACATAAGCAGAAGGTTAAGGCCCAGGGTGTAAATCAGCCCGAGAAATTTGCCCAGCAGAAATCCGGCCCTGCCCACGGGTTTTGAAAGCACCAGCCAGATTGTCCGCATATCCGTCTCTTCAAAATTAAGAACAGCCATGCTGAATACAACGACCAGGAACCCGAAGATTTCGAGTCCTGCAAGTCCGGTGTCCAGAATCACCCTCTGCTCTGCGCCGGGACTCAGCGCGGTAAGGCCAAGCCCTGCCAGAACCATCAAAAGGGTAAAAACAACAAGCACGTTCAGAATCTTATGCCTGATATTCTGCAGAAGAATGTTTCTCGCAACCACCGTGAATTTCACGGCATTCCTCCTGCTGAGCGGATTGTATCCACAAAAAACTGCTCGAGCGGACGCTGTATCGGACCTGTGTACAGGACCCGGCCTGCATGCAGTATTCCTATATAATCGCAGATTTTTTCAACTTCGCTTATCTGGTGCGAATTCAGGAAAATCGTCTTGCCTGCGTCTTTCAGGCCGAAGATGACATCCCGCAGTTCCTTGCAGGCAAGCGGGTCAAGTCCATAGGTCGGCTCGTCAATGAGCAGAAGCTCAGGATCATTGAGAAGCAGCTGTGCAAAGCCGACTCTCTGCAGCATTCCTTTTGAAAATTCCCTCAGCCTGCGGAACCGCTGTTCAAAAAGTCCGACCTGCCTTAAAACTTCTTCGGTTTTTCCATGCCGGACCGCATCCGGCATTTCAAACAACCCGCCGTAGTAATCCAGGATTTCGGCAGGAGTCATTTGCCTTGGAAAATACGGAAGTTCAGGCAGGTACCCTATTTTCTGCCTTGCGCCGACGTTCCCTGCCGGCTTGTCCAGAACCCATGCTTTGCCTGAAGTCGGACAACTCAGACCCAGCAGAATTTTCATCAGACTTGTCTTGCCCGCACCGTTGAGTCCGAGGAAACCAAACACCTGTTTCTCCGGAATTTCAATATTGACATTATCCAGCGCAATTAAGGTCCGTTTCTTCAGAAACGACCAGTTGACGTAAACTTTTGTCAGATTTTCCGTCTTAATCATCGACATCGTGACACCTTTATGCAGCCGGTCGACGCCTTCCTACCACCAGCATCAGGCCTCTCCCTTCTCCTGGCCCGGGCTCTACACTGGCAATGTTCAGCTCAAAATCATTTTTCATGTTGCCGGAATCAACGAGAGCAACATTAACCTTTGCTGCTTTCCTTGAACCGCAGGCATCGAGAAATTTTTCCTTGTCGGATTCTTCAACGAATTCAACAAAATACTTCCCAAGCCAGTCGACCTGGCTGTAACCAAGGAGATTGTCCAGGTGGTCGTTGACCGATAGTATGACGCCTTCGTCGTCCAGGGTTAAAATCAATTCGCTGCTTGTCTCCAGAAGAGTTCTGTACCTCTGTTCCCACTGCCGGCCTGTCCTGCGCAACACCTCGTTTTCCATGGTTCTGACCTTCATCTCATCTTTTTCAAACCTTAGCTCCTCACGCGTTTTTTCGAGCATTTCTTCAATGCCGAGCAGCTGCCGGTGAACTGTCTTCCCGAACTGCTGCGCCCTGTGAGCCATTTCTTTCTGCTTTTTTGTCTGCTGAGCCAGAGTCGTAAAAAACAGGGCGCTGACAAACATGAAAGGGACTCTTAAAAGCGTGCCTGAATCCAGGCTGATTTTCCCTTCTGCCCTGTAAATCAGGAAACCGTAAATCAGACTTGCTGCAATTGCAATGACTGCGCTCATTTCAATCCTGCTTAAAATTCCCGCAAAAAGGATGACCAGGAAATAAATCATAAAAAGATTGGAATCCATTCCCCTTGTGAAATACACAAGGAGGGAAACCGTCAGAAGGTCTATCAAAAGGACGATATAATTCAGCCCTTTGAAGCGCAGCCACGCCGAAGGCAGGAACATCAGAAAAACATTGCTGAGAAAATATCCGCCGAGAACAAACAGCATCGGACTGAATTTGAGCTCCTTCCTCTCCGGCGATACATAAAGCGTAAAAGCAATAAGCATTACAAACATCACCCAGCGAAGCGAGACCAACATCCTTCTGCTTATCATGTTTTCTTTTCGCTATTTCACTGGCTGAGGCAGGGGTCGATTCTTCTTCTGAAAATCCTTTGCCGATTTATTGAGAGTGTTAAACGCATAACAATTCACCAGAAACACTGTTTCCTGGCCGGCCTTCCGCACATAGCACTGGTTTACGTCTTTTTTCAAATTTCCAAAAATAACGGTTTCTTCCGCACCTGACTTTAACTTTCCGGAAACTGTCAGCAGTGGCTTTTTAAAACCCATCTCCGAATCTGTTTTCTTGTCGTCGACAAAATCATCCGCGCTTAGACAGCTGTACATTCTGAAGACATCGTCAACCTCAACGTTATCCGCCTCAGGCCCCTTATCGGGATCGGACAGCCTCCAGATTCCGCCTTTCTCAAAAAGCTCTGTTTTATCCGAGGGCCTGATAATCGTTATTTTCTCGATGTCGACTCTTTCCACCTTCACTATTGCGCGCTCGCGCCAGGCTTTCACATCCCGCTCCAGCATCCAGGTCGCAGGTCCGAAAACAAGGTAAATGTCTTTTTTGTCGGGAAACCTGAAATAAACATGCTCGTAATCAGCCATTTTCCCGAAAATTCCGTCGAGTATTTTCTCCTTGCCCTTGAAAATCTTCAGCTCGATTCCGCCTTCGGCATCAAGTTTGAAGTCGGGGTGTTTCTTCTCATTGGTGGAAATCAGGCTGATAATCGACATGTCCTTTACCCTGTCGCAAACCTCTTTCACGAAGTCCCTGGATGCAGGAAACACGAGAGGCGAAACAATCTGCCAGTCTGCGCCTGTCTTTTCCATGTCTACTGTCTGGCCTTTCTTGCTGATTTCCAGCCGGCTTATTTCCTCTGATTTAAGCCCCTGGAAATATGTTTTCGACTTGGGCGGAATTCTGTGCAGGTGATAAAGGAAAGCCAGGAAACACAGAATAACAAACCCTGCGGCAAGGACAGCGAGTTTTTTTGACTGGCTCATATTTCAACCACTGCGCTTTTTCTTCTGCGCCACCGCATTACGCCGAAAACAACCAGTACAGCAGGCATAAGAAGAAAGTTTATCCATTTAACCGCAAGGCGTACGGCATCAGGCACAGGTTTTAAAGGACGGAAAACCGCTCCCTTAGACCGTATTGAAATAAGTTTCTCGTCCTGGGAAAGCCAGTCGATGGTATTCAAAAAGAAGTTCATGTTAGGCGAATCATTGCCGGATAGTTTCGGGTCAACCATTTTGGAAGTGCCAACCACCAGTATCCTGGAAGGTTGCCCTTCCCTGATTGTCTCCGGCAGAATTTCATTTAGAGGTTTCGACGGTTTTTTCTTTTCGCCCTGGGGTTCCTTCTTTTCCAGAGGCGGGACAGGTCTATTGGCATAAAAACTGGCGAATTTTTTCTGACATATTGCCGCCAGGACAAACGGCCCTTTTTTGCTGGACGGTCCCGGCTGGTAGGGCTGCGACGGAACAGGGCTGACAAAATACGGGTTCTCGTTCAGCCAGCTTTCATCCGACGACATTGCCAACACTTCGGAGTCCTGGCCCGGTTCCAGAGGAGAAACAAACGGCAGAGTAAGAACGTTCTGAGACTTGACGAGTACGTTATCCTTCTTGAAATCGGTGACTCTCGGAAGAAGCGGGTAATCGACAGGCTGCTGAAACATAAAAGGACCCTGATTCTGGGTAAGCATTATCCGCTGGCATCTCGGGTCGAAAATCAATCCTTTTTCGAGCCCGATTCCGTAAAATGAAAGAATACCGTCCATGCCGGTATCTATGGGCCTGGTCATAAACGACTGCATGTTGATGTCGTACCTGTCGATAAAAAATGCAACCGGTTTGCCCTTCATCAGGAACTGGTCTATGCTGTAGATTTCTCTTTCAGTCAGACGCTGCTTTGGTCCTATCACCATCAGAGCGTCGATATCGTCCGGAACCGGAGAACCTTCGCTCAGGTTTACACTCCGTGTCTCACAGATCCTGCTCAGGCGGTCAAAAACCTGACCAAAATCCAGGGTAGGATCTATCTCCTGGTGACCGGTTAAAAATCCGACTTTTTTCTCCGCTGCACGGGTGACCTTTCTTATCCTGCTGGAAATGTCGTATTCCAGCCCTGTTGTATTCTGGATAAAAGGCATAGTCTCACGTTTGTCGGCATAAAGAAAAACAGCGCCCATAAAGGTTTTCTGCAACTCGTACTTGTCTCTTGCAATCTGCGTCAGAGAAACCGGATATATCCCCATTGCCACAGCTTCCCTGGAAATCCTTTCATCCGCACCGGGATCCAGAAATTCAAATTTCATCTTTCCTCTGGAATACACCCGGTATTCATTCAGAAGGTCTTCAAGATAAGACCGTATGTCTGCATACTGCGACGGCAGACCGCGGTTGAAATATGCCTTCACGACCAGTTCGTCGTCAAGCCCGGCAACCAGCTCCCTGCTTGCCTTTGAAAGTGAATAAACTTTCCCCTCGCTCAAATCAAGGCGTCCGAAGAAATAAAAGGAAAAATAATTTATAACAATCAGTATGCCGAGCACTGTGGTCAGGGTTGCTCCGGAATACAGGCTGAATTTGAATTTGTTGACAAAGTAAAGCGACAGGAGATAGAAAAATCCTATGATGCTGAAATAATACACCAGGTCTCTGGAATCTATCACGCCCCTGGTAATGCTGGCAAAATGCGAGTCAGTACCTGCGTATTCAAAAACAGTGACAAGACCCGACGGTACAACCGGCGTGACTTTTCCCAGCATAAAAAATGCAAAACAGATGACCAGCCCTACGATAAAGGCAATAATCTGGTTGCTGGTCAGCGAAGAGGCAAAAAGACCTATCGATAAAAATGCTGCGCCGAGCAGAATCATACCGAGGTAGGAGCAGACGACCTGTCCTATATCAAGCCTCCCGAGGAAAAGCAGTGTAAAAGGATGAATTGCCGTCAGCAGAATCATTATGCTTATAAGAGCAAGAGCCGACAGGAATTTTGCGATCACGATATCGCTTGTCCGCACCGGCAGGGTAGTCAGAACTTCAATTGTGCCTGACTTGTATTCCTCTGAAAGAAGACGCATTGCGACTGCAGGGATGAAAAACACGAACAGAAACGGAACAATGTCGAGAAAATCATTGATTGTGGCTTCTCCGTTGATAAATACATGGCTGACGAAAAACCATGCTGCGATAACCAGAAAAGCAATAATGACAATGTACGCGATCGGAGAATTGAAATAAACTTTCAACTCCCTGAGAAAAACCGTCCGTATGTCCCGCAGGTCTATGTTCCGCTTCAGCCAGCCGGAAACATTCCCGGGTATGCTATTGAGATTCGCCTGAATTTTCATTTGCTGTTCCTTCAACCGTCAGTCTTCTGAACACATCTTCCAGGCTTGCTATTTCCCTCCTCATTTCGAGGATCGTCCATTTATTCTGCACGGCACAATGGAACAATGCCGGTCTTATGTCCTCTTCTGTGCCGGCTTCAACTTCGTATCCGGTTATGCCGGCGGACTGGTCCCTGACGGAAACCCGGCCCACGCCCTGCACCTTTGACAGTACGGCAAGAGCATCCTCCGCAGCCTGTACCTGCAGATAAACCCTTTCCCTGCCCTGAGCCGACTGCAGTTCTTCGCGTGAATTATCCGCAACAATTTTTCCCTTGTTTATGACGATTATCCTGCTGCAAACCGCCTGGACTTCCTGCAGAACATGTGTGCTGAGTATTACGGTTTTTTCCTGCCCTAATTCCCTGATGAGTCTGCGTATTTCAACAATCTGGTTGGGATCAAGACCCGACGTTGGTTCGTCCAGAATCAGTATGTCAGGCTCGTGAAGAATAGCCTGCGCCAGACCCAGCCGCTGCTTCAGACCCTTGGATAATTCCCCTATATCTTTGAGGAGTTGATCTCCGAGACCGCAGTCCGCAATCACCTGTTTTATCCTGGTTTTTATCTCTGATTTCGGAATATGCCGCATCTGTGCACTAAAAACCAGGAAATCCAGGACATTCATTTCCGGATAAAGCGCATTGGATTCGGGGAGGTAACCGATCCTCCGTCTGACTTCAAGGGAATCATCGTAAATATCAAATCCAGCCACCTTTGCAGTTCCGGAAGTCGGCGACATGTAACACGTCAGGATTTTCAGGGTCGTGGTCTTCCCGGCACCGTTGGGACCGAGAAAGCCGACAATCTCCCCGCGGTTTATCTGGAAAGAAATGTGGTTGACCGCCCTGAATGAATCGTAATCCTTTGTTAATTCGCTAAGTTCAATCAGCATTTGCCGAACACTTCCTCAAAATCATAGACATCAGTAAAATCGTCGAGGGAATCCGTCGGAGTAGTCGCAATAATCCTGCTTTTGACCATGTTAAAAACAATCTTTCCAAAATCTCCTGTGTTTTTAACGCCCCAGTGCTCAAAAACAGTGCGTGTCATCGGACCGAACTGTTCAAGACCGTATTCCTTGATTCCTTCCAGAAGTTCGGCGCCTGTAACATGCCCCTGCCGTTTTAACCTGTGCTGGGTAAACCTCAGCGCTTCCATTACGAAATGATACACTTCAGCACGGTAAGCAGTGTCCCTGTTTACGATTTTCGCAACTTCTGTTTCAAATGTTCCCATTCGCTGCATTTCTGTATTTAACTGTGCTAAAAACCGTCGCATTCCTCCGACTGCCGTTTATAACAAGACCGCGAAAACCACGGACATGCCCGTGAATGAAGCGGCAAGAAAAAACGGCGCTCGCCTCTCGGCGAAGCCGAGGGAAACCGCACAAAACGTTTCAAATACCATGGCCTTGGCCGTGGATATTTATTTATATAGCATAAAATATGCTGTTAAGCAATATGGTATTTTTTATCTGAAACGCCTTACATCCACACCCGGTAAGACGGGAATGTAAGGCGTTTTCCCTGCTGTGAATTTCCCGCTCTATTGAGCGGAAAACTTATTTTTTATCATCTTCTACCTTGTAATCCGCATCCACCACGCCCTCGTCCTTTTTTGCCTGGCCTTCAGGACCCTGCTGCTGTTCTGCACCAGGTTCCTGCTTCCTGCCTGTGGTACCATAGATTTTTTCTCCCATCTTTGATGCAGTACGCTCCAGTTCGTCAGTGGCATTTTTTATCCTTTCAACATCGTCGCCTTCAAGTTCCTTCTTCAGATCGTCCAATTTCTGCTTCACGAGATTCTTTGTCTCCTCGTCAAGCTTCGAACCGTGCTCCCTCAATGCATTTTCCATGGCATACACCTGGTGCTCTGCCTGGTTGCGGGTCTCCGCCCTTTCTTTATTCTTCTGGTCTTCAGAGGCGAAATTTTCCGCATCCCTGACCATCCGGTCGATCTCGCTTTTATCCAGCTTGTTTGGCGCGGTAATCTTTATCGACTGCTCCCTGCCGGTTCCGAGATCCTTTGCCGAAACGTTCAGGATTCCGTTGGCATCAATGTCGAAGGTCACCTCTATCTGCGGTATGCCTCTTGGCGCCGGCGGTATGCCGGTCAGCAGAAACCTTCCCAGGGAAGTGTTGTTCTGTGCCATCGGCCTCTCGCCCTGCATGACATGAATCTCAACCTGGGGCTGGTTATCCGACGCTGTAGAAAAAATCTGGCTCTTTTTGGTCGGAATTGTGGTGTTCCTTTCAATCAGCTTGGTAAAAACTCCGCCCAGTGTCTCGATGCCGAGTGAAAGCGGAGTGACATCCAGCAGAAGAACGTCCTTGATGTCGCCTGTCAGCACCGCGCCCTGTATGGCGGCTCCCATAGCCACGCATTCCATTGGATCCACGCCTCTTTCAACTTTCTTTCCGACATTTTCCTCCAGGAATTTCTGGACAATCGGCATACGGGTCGGACCGCCTACCAGAATAATCTTATTGATGTCTTTTGTGGTCATCTTTGCATCGGTCATCGCCCGCTTGATGGGCTCCACGCACCGGTTAACAACAGGCATAACCAGTTCCTCCAGTTTTGCCCTGGTAAATTTCCTTACCAGATGCTTCGGCCCTGTCTGGTCGGCTGTTATAAACGGCAGATTGATGTCGGTTTCCAGCGTCGTGGATAGTTCTATTTTCGCTTTTTCTCCTGCTTCTCTTAACCTCTGGACAGCCATTTTGTCCTGGCGCAGATCAATTCCTGTTTCTTTTTTGAAATCATCAGCCAGATAATTAATAATGTTGTTATCCATATCTGTTCCGCCCAGCTGCGTATCTCCGCTTGTTGAAAGCACCTCAAAAACACCTTCTGCCATGTGCATGATTGTCACGTCGAGCGTGCCTCCGCCAAGGTCGAAAACCATTATTTTCTGCTCTTTGCCTTCCTTGTCAAGACCATACGCAAGGCTTGCGGCTGTCGGCTCATTGATAATCCTCACTGTATCCAGCCCGGCAATCCTCCCTGCGTCTTTGGTCGCCTGCCTCTGATTGTCGTTGAAATACGCAGGGCACGTAATGACTGCTTTCTCGACTTTCTCGCCTAAATATGCCTCAGCGTCTTCCTTTATTTTCTGCAGAATCGCTGCGGAAACTTCCTGGGGAGTATACTGCTTGCCGAAAATCTTCACCTTGTAGTCGGTTCCCATTTTCCGCTTGATTGCAATCACCGTGCCTTCGGTATTGCTGACTGCCTGCCTGCGTGCAGGCTCGCCGACAAGCCGCTGTCCGTCCTTGGTATATGCGACATACGACGGAAATGCTTTGCCGCCGATGCTTGTCCCTTCAGCGCTCGGAATAATGGTCGGCTTTCCGCCGATCATCACAGCTGCGGCAGAATTGCTTGTTCCCAAATCTATTCCTATTATTCTTCCCATTATTCTTCCCATGTTTATCGCTTCCTTTAACAGAGAATTTGTCCGGACAACCCGGACCCTTCCGGGAGTCCGGACAAACCCGTTTCCGTTCTGTTTTCGCTTAAATGCGATTCAGGTTAATACATCCCTCCGCCCGGAGGTGCCATTGGAGGCATGTCTTTCTTTTCCTCGGGGATATCCGTAACCAGCGCCTCTGTGGTCAGAAGCAGGGCTGCAACGCTCGCTGCATTCACAATGGCAAGCCTGGTCACCTTGGTCGGATCAATGATGCCTTCCTTGACCATGTCAACGTACTGGTCTTTGGCAGCATCATAGCCGACATTGAACGCTTCCTTCTTAACCCTGTCGGCAACTACGGAACTTTCCTGTCCTGCATTATTTGCAATCTGCCGCAAAGGTTCCTCGGATGCCTTTCTGACTATGTCAACGCCGACCTTTTCTATTGCGCTTACGTCCAGTTTATCAAGCGCCTTCTGACAGCGCAGAAGAGCAACTCCTCCGCCAGGCACAATACCTTCCTCGACAGCAGCCCTGGTGGCATGAAGCGCGTCCTCGACGATGGCTTTCTTTGCCTTCATCTCAGGTTCTGTTGCCGCGCCTACATTTATAACCGCAACTCCGCCGGCAAGTTTCGCCAGCCGCTCTTCAAGCTTTTCCTTGTCGTAATCGCTCTTGGTTTCCTCAATCTGCGATCTTAACTGGGAAATTCTTCCCTGAATCGCATCTTTTTTGCCGAATCCCTCGACAATCGTGGTGTTCTCCTTGTCGATGGTCACTCTTTTTGCCCTGCCAAGGTCGTTCAACCCCACATTTTCAAGCTTGACTCCGATTTCCTCGGCAATCATCTTGCCGCCTGTCAGAATCGCTATATCCTCAAGCATGGCTTTTCTGCGGTCGCCGAATCCCGGCGCCTTTACCGCAGCGCAGGAAAGTGTGCCGCGCAGTTTGTTCACGACAAGCGTGGCAAGCGCTTCGCCTTCAACCTCTTCCGCAATTATGAGCAGGGGTTTACCTTTCTGGACAATCTTTTCCAGAAGAGGAAGCAGGTCCTTCATTGAGCTGATTTTCTTCTCGTGGATAAGAATATACGGGTCTTCAAGGTCAACTTCCATCTGCTCGGCGTTTGTGACAAAATACGGCGACAGATATCCCTGGTCGAATTCCATTCCCTCCACAACATCCAGCGTGGTCTCCATACCCTTGGCTTCCTCAACCGTAATCACGCCGTCCTTGCCGACCTTATCCATCGCATCAGCAATCAGATCGCCGATGGTATGGTCCTCGTGAGCCGAAATCGTGCCCACAGAAGCGATTTCCTTCTTGTCCTTGACCGGCTTGCTGATTTTCTTTAATTCGTCGACAACAGCCTTTACCGCTTTTTCAATGCCGCTTTTAATTCCCATCGGGTTCAACCCTGCAGTGACATCCTTAAGCCCTTCCCGGTAAATCGCCTGCGCCAGAACAGTGGCAGTTGTGGTACCGTCTCCGGCAACATCAGATGTCTTGCTTGCGACCTCCTTGATGAGCTCTGCGCCCATGTTTTCAAAGGGATCCTTGAGCTCGATTTCCTTCGCAACGGTAACACCGTCGTTGGTAATTGTCGGCGGACCGAATTTCTTATCCAGTGCAACATGGCGTCCACGCGGACCAAGCGTCACCTTCACAGTATTGGCGATCTGGTCAATACCGCGCATAACAGCGCGCCTTGCCTCTTCGTTGAAAACTATTTGCTTTGCCATTTCTACTTACCCCCTCCTTAATTTACCTTATTTATTCCTCAATTATTGCCAGAATTTCCTCTTCCCGCATAATGCTGTATTTTTCTCCGCTTATAGAGATTTCATTCCCGGCATATTTTGTGAAGAGAACTTTGTCGCCTTTTTTCACTTCCAGCTTTTTCAGCTGACCGTTCTCCATAACCTTGCCCGGACCGACAGCAATAATCTCGCCTTTTTCCGGCTTTTCCTTGGCAGTATCAGGGATTATGATACCACCCTTTACTTCATCCTTTCCCTCAAGAGGCTTTACCAGCACTCTGTCCTCCAACGGCTTAATTTTCATACCTTTACTCCTCCTCCTTTTCAGTATTTCCACATTCAGGAACCAACCTGTATTCCTGCATACGGAACCGCTTTATTTTTGAGCGTAAGCGTCATTATATCTTTTTCTTCCTTTGAAAGCAACACAAAACTTTACTTTCAAAACCACGCTCTCAGCGAATATTAATGAACGCAATAATTATGCCAGAAATCTTATTTTTTGTCAACTCTTTTATTTCCAACCGAAATATTTTGTTTTGCCGATTTTGGCTGAAAGGTAGGTATTAATATTGTTTCATCTTGGGACAGTATGTTTTACAGATGCGTTCTATTTTGAAACACTTTATCAGGCCTGCCAGTTGATGACAACGCCAATTATACTTTTATCCTTACCTTCATTGATGCGCTTGAACATCGCCGGCGCTTCTGTGAATGGAATACGATGAGTAATGCAGTTTTCCCATTTCAATGCTCCCATTGCCATATTCTTGACCACAGCACGGCGGCACGACTGCATACCGTCATCGCACGGGAAGAACATCTTCAGGAGGCGGACATGCGCGGGAATAAAATGCATTGATACCGGAGCATTGCCGTAGTTGCCCTGCCACACGAAAGTGCCCCTGGTCCGGCAAAGTGCAATTGCCTGGTCGATGCACGCTGGTATTCCGGTGCACTCAAAGACAACATCCGCGCCTTCAGGCGCTATCTTTTTCACTTCGTCTTCGACATTGCCGGATTTGCCGCTGATCAGGTAATCAGCCCCGAGTGTCCGTGCCATGGAAAGCTGCTTTTCGCTGATATCAACGGCTATCACCACGCAGCCGCGGTGCGTGCATGCCGCCACAACGCCAAGCCCGATTAAACCTGTGCCGTACACGACAACTGTCTGTCCCATGCGAGGATTCGCCATATCCACCCCAAACAAACCTACTGCAGGCATGACAAACATGCACGCCACGTCCATTGCAGCCCCGGGTATCATCTTTGCCACGCCATGAGTTGTATTCGGCCGGGTGACAATGCGGCTGCAATGAGTGCCGGATACACAGCTGACAGGTGTGCCGTCTGACAGCGACATTGCATCGTTGCCACGGAAATATACCATGTCGCCGGTTTTAAAATTGTCGACGCCTGCACCCACAGCTTCCACAACGCCTGTGCCCATGTAGCCGGTGCACAGCGGATAGGGTCCCCAGGAGATTTTGTTGCGGATCAGAGCGAATTCAGTTCCGATACTCACTCCGGTGTAGCAGGTCCGGATAGCGACCTGGTCAGACGCCGGGTCTTTCAGAACCACGTCCTGGAGCGTGAAGTTTTGTTTCTCATCGCAGATAAGTGCTTTTGCCTTCATTGTTTTTCCTTTCTCCTGCAGACCTGCAGGATTCTACTTGAATTTTATCGTAAAAGAAATATTTTTAGCAAAACTGAATTTCACCGGCTGACGTGCCAGACCGGCCACAGCATTCCACAGCAAAGGGTTTGCCACTTTGAAATGCAGGCCTGAAGGAGCGCTTTCTTCCCTGATATCCAGGAAATCCTGTCCGGACAATACCTTTACCTTGTCCAGCGCGAAATTATACTTGTCGAAAGCACCCCTGAAATTGATCCGCTTGTTGGTAAGGGTCAGCGTACCTTCGTCTTTCGTGTAGGTCTCCATTTCTTTTTTTCCTGTGTTTTGCACGTCTATCTTTTCCCTTACCGCCAGCAGAGCGCTTTTTTCTTCAAGGTATGCTTCCTCTCCGGGTTCCAGCGCGAGGGTGGTGCTTACCACCGGAAGCTTATTGGTGTCAGCGGTGCTCGTCAGGTATTTTTCCACTTCGCTCGTGTGCACCGGAGAAGGTTTGAATTTCTTCTTTGCAAAGAACCTTCTCCAGATTATAAAACCATTTAAAAGGATAAGAATGACAGCCATCAAATAAATCATTGTATCTCTGGCTTTGGGATTCATCGTCGGCTTATCATTTCTGAACCAGATCGTGCGTTTCAGAGTACCGTCCTCAGCCCATTCCCTGAATTCTCCTTCGCGCAGGTTGTTTACATAATTTCCGGTGTACCAGAGTTTGCCGCTGACTTCATAATACCATTTCATCGGACCGTTGCGCTTATTGTCTTTAAATGTATATTCCGACTTGGGACTGTTATTGCTGAAATATTCCCTGACCACTCCGTCGGGAATCGTGCCGGTTTTTTCAATAAGCCGTCCTGTTTCGTTGAATGATTCTTTCGCGACTTCACGATCGTCGTCATAATAGGTAAGCTCCTTCGTGGTGCCGCGCTCATACTGCTGGGTGATTTTTCTGGTAAGTTCACCGGATGCAAGCGACGGCACTACTGCCAGCAGGAAGAAAACCATCAAATATTTTTTCATCTGTTTTTCAATCCAGTTTATACTGCTTTATCTTGCGCCAGAGGGTGGACCTGGAAATGCCGAGGCTTTTCGCGGTTTTGCTCTGGTTTCCGTTGAATCTCGACAGTGTCTGCCTTATCAGGTTTTTTTCCATCCCGGAAATGGTCTGCCCGGAGTCCTGCGCCAGGTTTTCCGCCTGGCCTGAACCTATTGTCAGCAGTCCCTGTTTTTCCGCCAGATACACCGGCAGGTCTTTTCTCGTAATCGCATCGTTCTCTGAAAATATTACGGCATGCTGGATAATATTCCGCAGTTCCCGTATGTTGCCGGGATAATCGTAATCCCTTAAAATATTTATTGCCTCGTCGGAAATCCTTGTTACTTTTTTGTGGTGCTCGGCATTGAAAATCTTCAGGAAATGGCGTATGAGCACGGGAATGTCCTCTTCCCTTTCCCTTAAAGGCGGAATGTACAGGTTTACCACGCTTAATCTGAAAAACAAATCAGCCCTGAACCGTCCTTTTTCAACCTCCTGCCAGAGATTTCTGTTGCTGGCCGCAATAATCCTTACGTCGACTTTCCCTGTCTCATTGGAGCCAAGACGCCTGACCTCTCCGTATTCAAGAACCCGCAGAAGTTTGGACTGTCGCTCTATGTCCATTTCACTGATTTCATCCAGGAATAAGGTCCCGCTGTCCGCTTCCTCGAAAAGCCCTGGTTTATTATTGTCGGCGCCGGTAAAAGCACCCTTTGCATATCCGAACATTTCGCTTTCAAGCAGAGTCGCTGGAATAGCCGCACAGCTTATGGCGAGGAATTGCCGTTTTGCCCTGCGGCTCATCCGGTGAATCCGCCTGGCAAAAAGCTCTTTGCCTGTGCCGGTTTCACCGATAATCAGAACCGTGCTGTCATGCGCGGCAGTCCTGTCCGTCAGGTTGATAAGCTTCCGTATTATCTGACTTTCTCCGATTATTTCTTCCATTGTTTTCCCTGAAAACTGCGGCTGGCATCTTTTACGGGTATAGTGTCGCACGCCTTATAATAATGCCTGAAAAGAAGAACCGACCCGAAACACAGCGACAACAATATCAGCCAGACAGACGCCCGGCGGTCGGCCTTCACCAGGTTAAACATCGTTATCCGCGACATCAAAGGTTGCCGGAGGATTTACCCTTCCGGACAGCCAGTCGAGACACACCTCTCCTGCCTTTTCAACCGATTTTTTAACATGCGGCATCTCCTGCGGAGAAAAAGTGTCGAGTACATACTCCGCCAGATCGGAATTTTTATCGTCGTCAGGTTTTCCCACACCGACGCGGAGACGGTTGAATTCGTCGGTCTGAATGTGTTCAATAATCGACTTCAAACCGTTGTGTCCGCCTGCGCTTCCCGCTGCACGGAACCTGATTTTTCCAACCGGCAGGTTTATATCGTCGCATACCACAAGCAGATCGCATATGGAAACTTTGTGCCATCTGATTATTTCCGCGGCAGAACCGCCGCTTTTGTTGACGTAGGTCTGGGGCTTTGCAAGTATGAATTTTCCCGCAGATGCATCATTGACTTCTGCAGTCAATGCGCCGGCGAATTTTTTCCTGACATCCACGCTGAAATGCAAAGCCAGCCAGTCGATTACATTGAAACCCAGATTATGCCTGGTTCCGGAATATTCTTTCCCGGGATTACCAAGTCCGAAGAGAACTTTCATAGACCTGATTTTCGCTGCTTCTTATTCCTTCTCCTTCTTGGCGGCAGATACCTTGACTTCCTCTTTTTCCTTTTTGTGTTCTTCCTTGACTTTGTCCGTTTCCTCGCGGCGTTCCAGTCGCTCCTTCTCTCCGATGACTTCAGGCCCTGTCTGCGCCACAGGCGGTGCAGCCGCCAGCTCCTCTTCCTTGAGCTCCGTAGGAGCGCTTATCGTCAGAACCATATCATCCGGTTTCTGCAGAACTTCCAGGTTCTTCGGGATATCAATGTCCTTTATATGAAGCGCATCTCCTATTTTCAGCCCGGAAATATCCACCTCCACATTCTGCGGAATCTCTGTCGGCAGACATTTCACAACCATTTCACGCATCTGGAATTCAAGTACTCCGCCTTCCCGCACGCCCGGAGATTCGCCCTTTGCCACAACAGGTACGCGGACTTCCAGCTTCTCTGCAAGGGAAATCTGGTGAAAATCCAGGTGCAGTATCTCTTCCCAGACAGGATCGCGCTGGATATCCTGCAGCATCGTTGTGGCAACCTTTTCAGATTTACCGTCGCTGTATTTCAGATCAATCAGCACGTTTTCTCCTGTGCGCGTGGCAAGAACTTTCTGCAAATCCCTGATTTTAACCATAAGCGGCACGGATTTTTTCCTGCGACTGTAAAGTATCGCGGGAATCAGACCCTCGCCGCGCAGACGGCGGACAGCCGACCTGCCCTGCTCCGTGCGCGGTTCTGCTTTCAGTTCTATTCTTTCCTTTTTTTCCATTGTTTCTCCTCCGTTACACAAAAAGTTTACTGACAGATGTTTCGTTGTGTATGCTCAGGATCGCCTCGCCGAACAGCCGGGCAACAGAAACGGTTTTTACCCTGGGCGGCACCTGGTCCCTGCGGAGCTGTATGGTATCCGTCACCAGAACCTCCGCCAGCGGCGCATTTTTCAGGCGTTCGACGGCATTTCCGCAAAAGCAGGCATGCGTGCAGCACGCATAAATATCGCCCGCACCCCTGTTCTTGAGAAATTTCGCCGCCTCTGCCAGAGTCCCGCCTGCGCTTATGATATCGTCCGGAATAATTATGTTTTTGCCTTTCACGTCGCCAATCAGAACAAGCGGTTCAACCTCGCTGGGCCCTTTTCGTTTTTTGTCGACAACCGCCATATTCGTATTCAGGCGCTGGCTGAAATTAAGAGCCATTTTTGCGCCTCCGACGTCGGTGCATGCCACCAGGGCATTTTTGATATTCTTTTTGCGGTAGTAATCGACAAGCACCGGTTCAGCGAGAAGGTGATCGACAGGTATATCAAAAAACCCCTGGACCTGCGGCGCATGCAAATCCATTGTCAGAATGCGGTTTGCACCTGCGGTCGTCAGCAGATTCGCCACAAGTTTTGCCGTAATCGGCACCCGCGGCTGGTCCTTGCGGTCCTGCCTTGCATATCCGAAATACGGTATGACAGCCGTTATTCTTTTCGCGGAAGACCTGCGGAACGCATCAATCATTATCAGCAGTTCCATCAGGTTTTCGTTCACGGGGTGGTTTGTCGACTGGACCAGAAACACATCGGTTCCTCTGACATTCTCCTTCACCTTGGCCCATATTTCTCCGTCGGGAAACCGCTTTATGTCGATCTGACCGAGCGGCACGTCCAGATAGCTGCAGATCGAACCCGCCAGCTCGTGATTTGAACCGCCGGTGAAAATTTTCAACTCATCTGTTTTCCTTGGCATCGCATCTCCTTTTAAAAATCCTTTCTCCCTCTGATAATTTTTCAACAGTATCAATCCCGATGACGTCCCCGGGATCTGCACCGGAAACTGTAATGACTTTCCGTTCCTCTCTTAAAAATATTTCAATCACATCCGGCAGGTAATATTCGCCTTTGCCGGTGTCAAGCTTTACCCTGCCCAGAGCGGAAAAAAGATCCTCGGAATTGAAACAGTATATCCCGGTATTCCATTCCTTAACGGCTCTTTCCGCTTCTGTTGCCCTGTTTGCCTCAACAATCTTTTCTACTCTTCCTTCAGGCCCGCGGATGATTCTTCCGTAAGAACCGGGATTCTCGCTTTCTGAAGTCAGAATGCTTGCAGAAGCCATCTCCAGCCGGTGCTGCCGTATCAAATGACTCAGCGTCTCAGGACGAATCAAAGGTGTATCACCGCACAGGACAAGAACCGTACCGCGAAAATCCTTTAATCCCGGCTTTGCAATCATAACAGCATGTGCGGTGCCGAGCAAATCCTCCTGCACCACACATTTGATTCTCCGCCCGAGAACTTTTCTTACTTTTTCCGCCTGGTGGCCTATAACCACCAGAATTACATCCGGCTTAATGGACAAAGCTTTCACGGCATCAATCACCCGGAGAAGCATCGGACGGCCTGCCAGCAAGTGCAAAACCTTGGGCAAGTCCGACTTCATCCTGGTTCCCTTGCCTGCCGCAAGTATAATTACAGCCAGTTTATCCATTAATGGCTTGAATTATAACACTTATGACTGTAAAAAATCAATAACGCCGTCTCTGCGATACAGATGGAATATTCAGCTCTTCCCGGTACTTGGCGACAGTTCTCCTTGCCAGGATTATGCCCTTTGACCCAAGCATCCCGACAATCTGCTGGTCTGCCAGAGGATTAGTCGGATTTTCCGAGGAAATAAGTCTGCTGATTTCCTCTTTTGCCCTGACCGCAGAAACAACTCCTTTCTGCCCGTCGCTCAGCCCTGCTGTAAAAAAGTGTCTGAAAGGAATGACTCCCTTCGGTGTCTGGATGTATTTGTTGGACGTCACACGGCTGACAGTCGACTCATGCATCTGGATTCTGTCGGCCACCTCCCTGAGAGTCAATGGTTTCAAAAATGCATCCCCTTTTTCAAAAAATTCCGACTGCATTTCTATCAGGCATTCTGTCACCCGGTGAATTGTCCTTCTTCTCTGCTCAATACCTTTTACCAGCCAGATGGCTTCATGGATCTTTTTTTCCAGATACTGCCGTGTTTCCGGAGATGTCTTCCGGTTTCCCATCATCTTTCTATAAGATGCGTTCAGCCGCAATTTCGGCACGTAATCATCGTTAATCCTGATATTGTATTTGCCGTCTACAAATTCCACCATTACATCCGGTATGACATAATGAATGTCCTCACGGCTTATCTGCCGTCCCGGCTTTGGTTCAAGACCGGCTATCTTATTTGCCGCATTCTGGATTGAAACAACAGACACACCGAGTTTTTCAGCCAGTTCAGGAAAGCGTTTCCGCTCGAATTCATCCCAGTGGTCGCGGACAATTTTCTCTGCAAGCGAATTATGCCAGCCGAGCACCTTGATCTGTATGAGAAGACATTCCCGTATATCTCTGGCTCCGACACCTGAAGGTTCAAAGGATTGAATAAGCGACAGTACTTTCTCCGTCTCTTCGACAGAAGCATCAACGGAAGCCGCTATTTCCTCCAGAGGAACCGTGAGAAAGCCGTTGGTATTGATGGATGCGATTATCTCTTTCCCGATTTCCTGGTCGCGTACACATCCTGCATTCATTTCAAGCTGTTCAAGCAGGTATTCTGTCAGGGATATTTTCCCGGGCCGGTTGTCCCTGGGCATTTCTTCTTCGCCGGTTCTTCCGGCAGTGTATCCGAGATCGCTTGTTTCATCGGAAAAATATTCCACCCACCGGTCGATATCCATATCGGTTTTCTCGCCGCTTAAATCATCAACATCAAATTCCGGTGTTTTTTCTTCGTCTGCCTTAACCGGCTCTGTTTCCTCTGCTTCCCCCTGTTCAACGACCTCAAGCACCGGATTTGTGGATAAAGATTCTTCAACAGTGGCCTGTAAATCCAGAATCGGCATCTGCAGAAGCTTGAGCGACTGCTGCAGTGCAGGGGTCAAAGTCAGTTTCAATTGCGGTTTCTGGACTAAGCGTAAATTTTGCTCCATAATTGCCTCAAATGTTCATTGGCAGTAACACTTAAATGCGGGCGAGAATACGAAAACCCGCGGATTTTACTGTCTGTATTTCATTATACCACAGGAATTATTCATCCGCAAGGTGACAGGAACACAATACTTAATTCTTAAAAACAGGGATACCCCTGCATCATTCGCGTTGTTCAGGTACAGGAGGCCTGCCTCGTTTTTGGTTAATTTTTTGCATCGTTAAAAACGGGCCTCTATCTGTTTTTCGTCTCAGAATTAAGTATTATGTCCCCTTATCTGCTTTTTACATCTTTTTCAAATTGCGGTAACTTATTGCAATACTTTCAAACGGGTCAATCAGGCATTCGTCCTGCTCCACCACGGCATATTCAACGCGTGATTCCCGGCACGCCTTGATGATTTCCTTCCAGTTCAGATTTCCCTCTCCGACCTCGGTCATCACTGGTTTTCCCTTGACGACAGCCATATCCTTGAAATGCACGACAGGAACCCTGCCTTTCATCCGCCTGATCCAGGCTGCTGGATCGCCGCCGCCGTACTGGATCCAGTAAGTGTCTATTTCGGCAAAAAGGTATTTCGGGTCGCTCTGGCTGAAAAGAATTTCCAGTCCTGTTTTTCCGTTCTGCCTCTCCAGCTCCCAGTGATGGTTATGATAACTGAACGTAAGGCCTGCTGCTGCAAGTTTTTTTCCTATTTCAGAACATTCTCCGGCAAATCTGACAAATCCCTCGGGATTAGCGTATTCCCCGGGCATACTGCCGACCGCTACATGCGGACAATTCCAGAGATGATGCTCCCTTATAACAGCATCCAGGTCGTTTTTCAGCCGGTCATACGGAGTATGGGTAATACAGACCTGGAGCCCTTCGTTATCCAGCATTTTCTTCAGCTCCTCAGGAGCAACAGGTCCAAGACCTGACAGCTGAACATATCTGTATCCGATTTTTCTGACTTTTTTCAAAGTCATGGCAATATCGGCAGGTGTCTTCGTAAAATCCCGGCAGTTATAAAGCGTAACGCCTATTTTCGGGTCAGTCATAATGTTTACCTCCTTCGACAGGTAATTTATCATTATTTGCAGTAAAAAACAAGGGGACACAATACTTAATTCTGAAAAACAGGGACATAAATTCCGGAAAGCAGGGACAGGCACCATTTTTTTTAAAAGCATGGAACAAAGTAACCAAAAGTGGATGCCAGTCCCTGTTTTCCGTATCCCTGCTTTTCGTCTTAGAATTAAGTATTGTGTCACCCTATCTATTGACTTAACCCATGGCATATGGTATTGTGAAATTATGAAGCCGGCAAGCAAATTGCTCATCGCTGTTATCATTATCCTCTCCACAACAACTGCCTGCGGACAGCAGGACGTCAGACCGCCGGCTGTTGCCGGACAGTTCTATCCTGCTTCTGCAAAAGAAATTATTGGAATGGTCGATGGTTTTCTCGCAAAGACAGACCAGCCCAGGATAAAGCAAAAACCGATAGCGATAATATGTCCTCATGCCGGCTACGTCTTTTGCGGAGCAGTGGCTGCATTCTCGTATCAGCAAATCAAGGGCAGGCAGTATGACACTGTAATCATTGTGGGAAACAGCCACCATTACCCTTTAACAAAAGCCGCTGTGTATTCCAGGGGATGGTTTGAAACTCCCCTTGGCAAAGTCAGGATAAACGAGAAATTAGCCGATGAACTGATTTCCCAGGGACAGGGCATAGAAGCCAGCATACAGCCGCATATGCCCGAACACTGCATTGAAGTCCAGATACCGTTTCTTCAGCGGGTCCTTGCAAATTTCCAGATTGTGCCTGTCCTGGCTTCTTCAGATGAAGATTCCTACATGCCGCTGGGACGCGCCCTCGCAAATGCCTGCAAAGGTAAAAACGTCCTGCTGGTCGCCAGCACCGACATGACTCATTACCCGTCGGCAGAGGATGCCGACAAGATCGACACTGCAACGCTGAAAGTGATTGAAACACTCGACCCTAAAAAGCTGGCGGCACATATTGCAAAATGTATGGGACGCGGAATCAGCAACCTCCGGTGCGTGCTGTGCGCAGAACCGGCTGTTGAAGCAGTCATTGCGGCTTCACGGCTGCTTGGCGCCGACAAGGCTGAAATTCTGCATTATTCCAATTCCGGCGAGGTTCCCGAAGGAAGTAAAGAACAGGTCGTAGGCTACGGAGCCGTGGCAATATATCCCTCAGGACAAAAATCTGCAGGGCAGGGCGACGAAAAAATAACGCTGAATCCCGGTGAGCAGAAAAAAATGCTTAAACTTGCCCGGGAAACTCTTGAAAAATATCTTTCAACCGGCAAAAAACCCGACCTGAATTTCCCGGAGCAAAAGCTGACCAGGATCTCCGGGGCATTCGTGACACTGAAAAAGCACGGGATGCTCAGGGGATGCATCGGACACATTGAAGCGCGCGAACCCCTTGCGCAGGCTGTCCGCGATTTGGCGATTGCATCTGCGACAGAAGACTCGAGGTTCCAGCCGGTTACAAAGGAAGAACTCAAGGATATCGACATAGAAATAAGCGTTCTTTCTCCGGCGACAAAGGTCGATAGTGCAGATGATATCGTTCTCGGCAAGCACGGAGTAATTGTCAGGAAGGGCTATAACACCGGAGTTTTCCTGCCGCAGGTGGCAACAGAGACAGGATGGACAAAAGAAGAATTCTTAAATGAACTGTGTTCTCAGAAGGCAGGTCTTCCTCCGGATGCGTGGAGAGACAAAGATACAGAGTTGTTTGTGTTTACTGCCCAGGTTTTTGGGGAGAAGGAGTAGTTGTTTCTGCTTCAGCCGGCTTTTCAGCCAGAAGCTTTTCAACGTCGGTATCAATCTTTTTCAGGTCCGGCTCGCCCTTTGAATTTACAGGCAAACCTACGTACATCTTGTAGACATCATGATCGCGGTCCAGTATGTACGAAACAGGAATTACGCTTCCGAGTTGATACGCGCGGATTACTCCAGGATGACCGAATGCAATCGGATAGGTGATTTTCTTTTCCTCGATTAATGCCTTGACCTTGGCCTTCCCGTCCTCACCGCGGTCAAGCGAAATCCCGATAATAACCAGCCCCTTATCTTTATACTTCGTGTATAACTCAGAAAAATGGGGCATCTCTGTTTTGCACGGAACACAGTGCGTTGCCCAGAAATTGACTATGACCACCTTGCCTTTGTACTGGTCAAGCATAACCCTTTTTCCGTCGAGTCCGAGCAAATTGAAATTCGGGGCTTTGGTGAAAGGCGGAGTAAACTCTGCCTGTTTTGATTCCTTCGACTCGAAGGACTGCTGCTGTTGTTCCTCTGCTGCAATCATCCCTGCAAAAGCAAGGACCAGTATTGTCATAATCATTTTTTTCATTGTTTTCACTCCTCTGTTTTCTGTTTTAGTTATACCATAAAAACAAGCAATAGTCATCAAGAAAAATAGGGACAGTTACCATTTTTCTCAAGATACAATACTTAAAAGCAGGTACTGGCCCGTTTTTAACGATGCAAAAAATTAACCAAAAACGAGGCAGGCACCCTGTACCTGAGCAACGCGAATGATGCAGGGCTGTCCCTGTTTTTCAAGCAAAAATGGTAACTGTCCCTGTTTTTCTTATCTTCCAATCCGAACCATATACGGCACTTTTGCTGCCGGGCCATCCACCTTTCTCACAACTCCGTACCACCTGGTATTCCACGGATGCCCGTCTTCCGACCACAACAGCGACATCGCATTTGCGCCGGGCTTGGAATGCCGCCACCAGATAGATAGTCCGAGGTCGCCCTGCACCGGCCAGGAAGCAGAATCCATAAGGTCATACGGAATAAATAATTCTATATCGGTTATATTCCCTATGGATTTATACGCGCCTTTCATACCTGTTGCCTGCGCGGATGTTTCCCCTTTGTCGAGCTGCACCGTCCCATTGCCCTGCAATTTCCCGCTGACCCAGTAATAGGGTCCTGCCGTGCCAAGCAATGCCGGCTCCCTTGTATCAAAAAACACAAAAAAACCGTCGTCCTTTATCACCCCTGTTGCCTTCACGGCAATGAACATGCCTCTTTGCCCTGCTTTAAACGCCCAGTGAAGATAACATTCATCCAAATCCGACCTGTTATCCTCAATTCCGTGCACCCAGCGCGCCTGGACATGCTCCCCTACCGGAATCCAGGAATTTCTGTCCCATTCATCCAGGGTACCGTCGACATTTGCCTCGCCTGCCAGTGCCTTTCCGTAGCGCACATAGGCAAGTTCTGCAACAGCCCATCCGGTTTTTCCGTCCTTTTCCACCTTTTCCTTCAGCGGAATTCTTCCGACCTCTGAATTCCCGGGAATTTTTACGGTTTTTTCCTGGAGCATACCGCCCCGGTTCAATCTAACTTTGATTTCATTGCCAGCGATGACATGTCGCTCGTTTACAAAACCTGCCTCAACCTCAAACGGAGCAAAAACACCGTAAACACGGCTGGAATCCCCTGAAAAATCGACCACAGGAATGACAGGGTTGCCGGAACCGAGAAACTCATTCCACGGATATTTAAGCAGGTCATCAGCGGTTTTTACCTGGGGCCACGACACCTCCACCCGGAAGTCATGTCCTGGTTCCAGTTCATATTCTCCCGGCTGGTTCATTTTGAGGTCGCCGCCGATCAGGGGATAAACAACAAGTTTGCCTTTCCGCGGCTCGGCAGACGCGTTTGTTGCGGTGATCCTTGTCAGAACACCTTCCGCTGTCCACGAAGTTTCCGCCCTGAACTTCAGGGGAGGCGTCGCTGAATCCTGTCCGGTCATAGCCCTGTAAACTGCTTTCGCAATCAACAGGTGTCCCAGGGCGTTGGGATGGACTGTATCTCCTGAACCGTTGTTTTCAATCATGGATGTCATCTGACGGTCATAATTCAGGGGATATATCTGCCACATGTTTTTTGCCGTGTCTTCAAGCGAGGTTCCGCCTTTGCCCCAGAGTGCGGAGAAAGTATCTGCAAGGGGAATCGACAGTTTTTCTGCAAGGGGTTTCAGAGATTCTCCAAAGGCAATTGTCCTGAAAATATAATACGCCGGCGAAGAATTATCCTTCCGGGCACTATCAGTCACAGGTATTGATATGTCAGGCGTCGGCCTCAGAAAAACCGTGTCGGCATTGCATTCCTTTTCCATGTGTTCTTCAACGTACCGGTACTGTTCAAGATAACCGGCAAGAGCGCACCCCCCGCCCTGGTCGTTCAGCCCGTACATAAGAAGCCCGATATCAGGATGAACCGGAACTGCGTCTGTTTTGAAAAACCTCACGGCAGCATCGACGGACCTGCCCGGATATGATTTGTTATACAAGGAAATATTCTGATTTCCCAGCACCCGCTTGAGCATCATCACAAGCATTGTCCCGTAATCTCCGGTAAAAGCCACGGAATCTCCCATTGCAAGGATAGCGACAGGTTTTCCGGACAGCAGTTTAGCGGCGGAATGCCTGAGGGCTTTTTTCAATTTATCAGGATTGATGAGCGAAGGAACTTCCATTGCAAGAAACCTGCACTGACATTCACCAGCACCTGATTTCAAAGTCACAATGTGGATTCCCTCTGCCAGCGGAAACAATTTAATAGTTCCCTGCACTGCCGATGCATCGCCTGATTTATCAGGTCCCCATCCTTCCCGGGTTATGGTTTTAATGGAATATTCAACATTCGTTATTGAAGCATCCACCCGGATAACAGCGCTTTCATCCGTAAAAACATACGGTGTTTCCAGAGTGCACTTCATCTCGGCTGATGCCAGGACCGGAAGGAAAACCAGCACAAGGGGTAAAATCAGGAATCTCTTCATTGTTTTATCTCCTTATCTGAAGCGTCTTCCATCCCCGCCTTTCAAGGCGGGGATGTAAGGCACCATGAAAAACAATTCCTTGCAGAGGAAGAGACCCCGCACTTTAGTGCGGGGACCTTCATATTAAATTGTCTGCACAAACAGTTTCCCGGATATCTGCTTTGCCAGCCCGGAAAGTTCCAGCTCCATAAGTATGGCGTTTATTCTGTCGGCCGAAATCCCGCTTTTTCTGGAAATGTCGTCAATGTGAATCGGCTCTCTTGAAAGATTTTTATAGACCGCCATCGCATCGGCACTCCTGGGTTTGAACGGAAGAATTGTTTTCTGTCTGGAAAGGGCCGACGCTATCTCCGGAAATTCGTCAAGAATATCCTCCGCACTCTGGACCAGTTTTGCCCCGTCTTTTATCAGCTGGTTTGTCCCATTGCTGGATTTCGAACTTGCATTCCCCGGCACAGCAAAAACCTCCCTGCCCTGTTCCAGCGCAAATTCAGCGGTAATCAAAGCTCCGCTCTGGTCGGCTGCCTCAACCACAACTGTGCCGAGCGACAAACCGGCGATTATCCGGTTGCGCCTGGGGAAATTATACCGGTCAGGAGAGGTTGTCATCGGAAATTCCGAGACCAGGGCTCCTGTCTCGGCGATTTTTTCCATCAGTCCCCTGTTTTCAGGCGGATAGGCAACCGCAAGCCCGTTTCCGAGCACGGCAATGGTTCTTCCGGAGTTTTTTATCGCTGCCTGGTGCGCTGCTGTGTCAATTCCCCTGGCAAGCCCGCTGATAATCGTAAACCCGGCCCTGGAAAGAGCGGACGACAGTTCTTCCGACATTAATTTTCCGTAAGTGGTGGCATGCCTTGAACCCACTATCGCAATCGCAACCTGGTCGTCCTCCCTGAATTCGCCGCGGATATACAGCACCGGCGGAGGATCATAGATGGTCTTCAGAATCTCGGGGTAGGAATCGTCAACTATGGTGATTATTCTTGCCTTTAATTTTTCCGCCAGCCTGATTTCCCTGTCGACTTCCATGTTCCTGCGGTTTTTTATAAATGCCGATGCCTGCGGAGCTGTCATCCTTTCCACTGCGGCAAGTTCCCTTTCGGACGCTTCCATGGCAGCGCCCGGTGTGCCGAAAGCCCTGATAAGCCGGTTAAACCGTGCGGCGGTCATTCCCGGCACCATATTCAGGGCAACCCATTCTTTAAGAGATGCGTCGTTCATTTCCATGGTGATGATTTAATGGTGGGCGCGACAGGGATCGAACCTGTGACCTTCAGCTTGTCGAGCTGACACTCTAACCAGCTGAGCTACGCGCCCGTGACGACAATTGTAATTGTTTCAGCGGAATTTTTCAAGAGGATTTTTGCGGTAATCTGCTACAACTTAATCTGTGACATTAAAATTTCGAATGTGGCTTGCTGGGATTAATTGGAGCATCTATATCATCATCTGTATTGAGTTGGCCATCCGGTCCAAAGCTTTTTAAAATATAGTTATCGTAATTACCCCGCTTATATAGGAACCTGTTTTTCCATAAGTCCGTATCTTCGTCTGATTTTAAGAAGCCTTCCCGTATTAATGAAGTTAAATCGTCAGGATATGTTTTGTATTTTGTAAAATACAGTTCCAGCCCGTATTGGACAGTCCTTAAACGCGCCTTACAATTTTCAACTTCCCTGATTTTATTTGTGTCTATTGTGTACTTAACAATCACCGCCAAAAATGGAGCAGTCAACAATCCTGCCAAGATATATATCAATTTATCAGGTTTTTTCATGGCGTTACCATACTGGATGTTATTTTACCATATCAATCTTAAATTTTATAATTTATCTGTACACGTTTTGAAAAAGGATTCGGCTATAACTAAGGCACTATTCCTTTATTCCTCCGTATACCTCTTATTGGCTGGTATATCTCCATTACCGTCAATAAATCACCATTATCTTTATAAATTTCTTTCCTGAGTAACAATTCGTGACTAAATGCATACAAGGATTTTATGTTTCCGTTCTTGTAGTATTCCTTTGATATCCCATCCAGCACGCCATTCTTGAAATTGAATTCAAAATGCAACTGCCCCGTATCATAATAATTTTTTTTCAAGCCATTGGAATACTGTAGACCTCTCATATATGAGTAAATAACATCTTCTTTCTCGGGATTCTCGCCAGTATGAGAAAGCCATAATGTAAGAGTGATAATGAACATCAAAGCTAAAAACATCAATATATAGCTGACCAATGGACTTGTAGAGTTTGGTTGGGAAATCCACGTTTTAAAAGCCTTGATAACTTTCACCATTTACCTCCGCTAATTCTTCTCTTTCTATGAAGATGTTTTTTCTACTCTGTCGGAGTTCAATGCCAGTGACCTGCCCCCCCCCGAAAGTTATACCGTATTTGCTACAGGTATTATACGCTTGGTTTCCCTATTAAGCAAGGCGAAGGGGTATACAAGGTTGTCCCTGCGGCTGGATTGGGATGGGTTACTTCTTCCTTAACTCCTTCAATTACTGTTTCCATGTCTGCCTCCTGGGGTATATTTTACCCTATTTTATGCTACTATTCCCTCAGGATCTTTTTGCCTGGATTTGTCCAATATGCTCTGAACCGCTACAGCAAAAAGAACTTGACCTGTTAGGTCAATGAAGTAATTTCAGAGTTGGACTAACTTCTGGGGGAAGGACAATATTTCTTATAGATTCTTCACAACATCTGTCAGCCTTGGAACAAATCCCGGCAGAAGGTTCCAGTAGCTTTTTGGAAGGAAAAGCTTTAGTTCGCCAAGTGAACTCCCTTTTACTGATTCAAGGGCTGATAGTATTTCCTTTTTTCTTGCCACGGCTTCTCCGGTTTCCAGCCTGTTCCTAATGATGAAATAAAGGTCGAACAAGTCCCGCGGTTTTTTCCTTGAAATAAGGGCCTGGAGTTTTTCTCTTACCAGGAATTTTGCCCCCAGGGCAGTTAGATTGTAGGCGGGAAAAAGGTCTGACGCTATGAGGTGTGCCTCCTCCCTGATACCGTTTTTCCTTCTCTTCAGAGAAATATTCAATTTCACGTATAGATTGAAGTCGAGGAGCTCCGTGCGCAGTATAGCCAGGTACCCGCCTGATGTTTCTCCGGATTCGGCCAGTTCCAGCCGGATATTTTCCTGCCTGACCTTTTCCACGGCTTCAGCAATGACATTCTTCACAGTAAAAGGCCTTATTCTTCCGCTGAAATCAAGGTCTTCGGAAAAACGCGGGCTGCCGTATATTATCCTCAGTGCAGTGCCTCCCTTGAAGGTAAGACCTTCAGCCTCCCGCAGGGAATAAAGTCCGGACAGGAACAGGTGCTGGAAATATTCCCTCGCCACGTTCGCTTCGGAAGTCTGGTATTTCACCGCAAATTCCCGCACTGATTTTTCAGACAGCATTTTTGCTCCATCTCAGGAAACGGTCATTCCCGAACTGCCTCACGTATTTCCTTACTTCCGAAAGGTTCAGATTCCTTGTATCAGCCCTGTCGTTCATCCCTGACTTCCTGAGGAACACAAAATAGAGGTAGTCGGCATAAGCCTTTTCCGGCTCCGCGATCAATACGGTGTCGCCCGCTATCTTCTCCGGTCTGAATCCCCCGTAAGCATCCTTTTTTATTCTCCTGTACGAAAATTCCCTGCCCATGGCGCTGAAATTCCTCGTGGTCCGCGCAGTCGCGGAAGTCACCGTGTAAACCGTTTCGGGAATGATGTGGTAATAAGACAGGGCTGATTCAAAAGAAACATACGAAGGAGAATAGATCTTGTTCGCCAGGTAAAAAGCCGACGGCTCACTGCCCTTGAGGGCGTAAAGTCCCCTGCGGATCTTTATCAGGGCTCCCTTCCGGGTATACCTCCATATTATCATCCGCAATGCGCCCTGTGATACTCCCAGGATTCTTTTCATGTCGGCACAGGAGAAGATCCCTCTCCCTGCCAGCCGTTCCGATATTTTCAACCAATTCGTATACATAACAATTTCGTTATCTTTCTGCATTAGTATAGCATGATTTCGCAGTTTTGTCAAGAGGGTTCAGTGATTTAGGTTTAGTAGGGACAGTTACCTACTTAATTTAACAAGCGCCCTTGTTTTTTAAGCGCCTTTTATAAATATTTCTAAAATTCAAGGTGAAATATTCTAAAATGGGCCCTTTTTGAGAGGTTACAATTGATTTCGCCATTGTCCGCATTGATTTTCTGAAAAAGTGCTTAAAATAGTAATTCCCATAATACTAATTTTGTAAATAAGTAGGTGACTGTCCCTATTTATTTAGCCGGAGGGTGACGATTTCAAACGGCTTCATATATAAGCTGATACAGCCATTTTCACAGGCAATATTCTTCACTTTGCGCTCAAGCAAATCAGTCAATACGGCTCTCTTTACAGGCAGAGCCGTATAAAGACGCACCTCGCCGCGCCCGCCGAATGCCTCGTACATCCTGACTATTATGGAATTACCGTCCTCTGCCTTTTTCACGGTATCTATGATGACCGAATCGCTGGTAACGCTGAACATTGAATATATCTTCGGCATTTTTCCCGGATGTGCGGAAGCAATAAAGGAGCGCAGGGGAACATTCAACTCATAACCGGCTCTTATCACATTGCCCCGTTTGAAGTCGCCTGTATGCGGATAAAGGGCATAAGTGAAAATATGCTCGCCCATGTCGGCTACGGGATCAGGACTCTTCGGAGACCGCAGTAAATTCAGGTCGATTACATTCCCGAGAATTTTGTATCCGTATTTACAGTCGTTCAGCAATGCCACTCCGTAGCCGTCTTCTGAAATATCAGCCCACTTGTGCCCGCACACTTCAAACTTTGCCATATCCCACGACGTATTTCTGTGCGCCGGTCTTTCAATGAAACCAAACTGGGTTTCATAACTTGCGTTCATGGAATGTACATTCACCGGGAAGGAAGTTCTTAGCATCTTTTCATCCTCGTGCCAGTCGACTTTTGTACTGAATTCTATCGCCCTGCTTTTCGACGACAGTCTTATCTCCTGAATCAGGGTCGACTTCTTTGAAACAGCCCATTTCTGGAGTATGTTTATGCGGACAGGTCCTGTTTCAGTCACCTTTGATTCCAGAAGAACCGGATACGTTGGTTTCATCTCCTCATAATAAATATGAGTGTCCCATGCATCTTCGCCTGTTTCATTGTAAAGCGCCAGCACATTCCCCTGTCTTCCTGCCGGAATAACCTCTCTCCCTGCTTCCTTATCGTAAATGCTCGCGATATAGCCCTTATCGTTTAATGTTACGCGCAATATTTCATTTTCAAGCAAATTCTTTGTCGCCTTTAAATTGCCTGACTGTTCCCGTCTGCCTTTTTTTACAAAGAATACGGCGTAGCCCATGGCAGGGGTCTTGCCCCTGAATACCAGACCGGAATTAACCACCTGCGACGGCATTACATTGCCTTTCGAATCCAGAACAGCCGCGCCGTTCCCCATATTCCTATCCAGCGGAATTGAAACAATTCCTTCCCTGTCCCATGAGAGCGAATTCACCACCACAACAGGTGTTCCGTCGCCCCTCGTATCAATTCTGTCCAATAATGCCTTGCTTCCGGATGAAAGAAGTTTGTGCCCTGACGAAAACACATCCGCATACTGCTTCTGGCTGTCCTTGTAAACCCAGGTTATCGACGACCCGGGAATAATGTCGTGAAACTGGTTAAGCAGGACGAGTTTCCATAATCTTTCGAGCTCCCCGGACGGATATTTTTTAAGATTAAAACAATCCAGCCATTCAATGTCCCTTAACAACAATTCCGATTTCCTGTTCGCCCTCTTATTTCTTGCCTGCGTTGTATAAGTGCCGCGGTGATATTCAAGATAAAGTTCGCCTTTCCACGTTAAAATATCTTTTATGTCCTTTTCGGCTTTTTTGAAGAAATCCTTCGCGAATTCCATCTTAACTTTCGGCAATTCCTCGGTGTCCTTCACCCTTTTTGCAAACTCAAGCTGGTGCCTTGAAGGTCCCACGCCTCCGTCGCCGTACCCGAACAGATAAATCCACCGGTTCGTCCTGTCCTTCTCCAGAAACCTTTTTCCCGCTGCGATTAACTCCTGCGGAAGAAAACACCCGTTGTAATTGTTTGCCGGAGGAAAATGCGTAAAAACCCTGGTTCCGTCAAGACCTTCCCATAACATTGTATGGTGAGGGAATGAATCGAACTGGTTCCACGAAAGCTTCTGCGTCAGGAAATAATTTATTCCGGACTTTTTCATGATTTGCGGCAATGCGGCAGAATATCCGAATGCGTCAGGCAGCCAGAGATTATCCACCTCCACGCCGAACTCCTTTATGAAAAATCTTTTGCCGTGCAGTATCTGCCGTACCATTGATTCGCCGGATATTATATTGGCGTCGGCTTCAACCCACATCCCTCCCTGAAGCTCCCATCTTTTCTGCCTGACTGCCTTTTTAACTCTTTCGTAAAGCCCGGGATAATGTTTCTTGCAGAATTCATATAACTGCGGCTGGCTTGCTCCGAACTTGTAATCCGGGTATTCCTCCATATGCCTGAGCACCGAGGAAAATGTCCTGCCGACTTTTCTCACTGTTTCCCGCAGGGGCCAGAGCCAGGCAGTATCGATATGGGAATGCCCGATCGCACTCACCAAATCAGCGGATGCATTTGCCTCCCTGCTGTAAAACCGCTTTAAAATTTTTCTGCACGCTGAAACATTCTTTTCTTCGCCGGTGCCGTAAATATTTACGACTTCGTTTAATCCCGACATTATCTTTGCGCGTTTCGGGTGGTCGTCCGGCAATCCCAGCATCAAATCGTATAAAACCCAGAAATCATGGTACAGGTCCCATAAATCTCTTCTGAATCTTGCCAGTGCCGCCTCTTTCAGGATGCAGGCTTTTGCGGGACCGAAAAGTTCGTTGGCGCCGGCTTCCACAAGCAGTTCCACCTTTTCGTTTCCTCTGGCGGATTTGCTGACCAGGAAAAGCACCTTTCTCACAAAAATAAGTTTGCCCATCCAGGGCGAGCCGGAAGAGGTCAAACCTGCCACAGGGTTTCCGGTTCTGTCGAAAACACATGCTTCACTGCCTGTATCGATACATGCCATCACTTCCGACGATTTCCAGCCGGGCGGAACTTTTCCGCTGAATTTAAACCATGCGGATTCCCAGTTGCCTCCCCACTCCGCACCCTGTTTTATCGGCTTGAATTTCAGGGTGCTGATTTTTTTGAAGGAAACCGGGTTAATCGAATGGGCGTACTTTGCGGAAAGCGGGATTTTTTCCGCGTAAAACTTCCCCCACAGCATTTCAGCAAATCTGTCGATTCGCCTCGTTGTCAGCTGCGAATGTCTCTGCATTTTTCTCCTCCAAAAGTAAAAAAGTAGAAAAGTAGAAGTAGGGACAGTCACCTACTTAATTTAACAAAACCCCTTACCTATTAAGGACAATTTTTAAATATTTATGAAATTCAAGGTGAAACGTTCCTAAATGAACTTTTCGGTTGTCCACATTGTTTTTCTGGAAAATTGCTTAAAATACTAATAGTGGCAATGTCAATTTAACAATTAAGTAGGTGACTGTCCCTACTTTTATATTTTACCTCTTACTACAATAACTATCAATGCCAAAATTCAACACGATACAGCACTCCCTATTTTCCCAGGGCTTCTTCGTATACTGCGAGAACATTCTCAAGAGGTGTGTCGGGCTGGATGCAGTGCGCGGGTGCAAATATGTAGCCTCCGCCCTTTGCTATCACATCGAGCCTGTGCCTTGCTTCTGCACGGCACTGCTCAACCGTGCCGTAGGGAAGTGTCTTCTGCGTGCTGATAAGCCCGCAAAATGCGAGTTTACTCCTGCACAGCGCGCGTATTTTTTCGGGATTCATGCCGGCAGGTTCGGGCTGCATGGCATCCAGTACATCAAGCTTCATTTCAATGAATTCCGGCATGATTTCGTGCGTATCCCCGCAGGAATGCATCATTGCTTTTGCACCGAAACTGTGCGCAAGTTCATAAAATTTCCTCAGCCGCGGCTTGAATACCTCGTTAAAGTCCCCCGGCGAAAACATCCTGCCGTTCTGATTTCCACAGTCCTCGCCCAGACATACGATATCAATTCTGCCATTCCCTGCTTCCAGGCATCTGCGGATAACCTCGTAGTAAAAATCAACCCGCTTGTCTATGATAGCCAGACCCACTTCATCACGGGAAGCAATATCCAGTATTACCTGTTCCATACCCCTGCCGAGGGAAATACCGTTCAGAATATCCGGCATGCCGGCATCGCCCGCGCATACCGCATAGTTTTCCACAACCCTGCATCTTTCAGGAATCACAGAGTAGCCGTAATAATCCGGGCTTGGCCACGGATACGATTCGACATCGTCCATTGTTTTGAGTTCTGCCAGCGGCATAACAGCGGGTTCCCAGTAACTGCCGCCGCTCTCATGCAGAACCTGCCTGTAACCTGTGCCCCAGATATCAAACGAAATACCGCCCTGCGGCTCTTTTGTTTTCCCTTTCCATTCAGCAGCAACGGTCCTGAAATCCACGCCCAGGCACTCAAGAACGTCTTTTCCCTTGAAATGCACTTTCAGTTTTTCCTGTATCTCAGGGGTCAGGTATGTCTGAATCGGAACTCTGTCGGGTTCCTGCCATCCGAGCGAACACAAAACGCGCTCTTTTGAGGTCATCTTTTTTGGAATTATACCGGTTTACCTATATTACTTTATTAACTGGGCAAGTGAATCAATAATGCCTGACGCCGCTCCTGAAACTGCATTCTGGATGTCAAACCCCTTATCGCTGTCCTTTGCACTCCACACTACCTCGCCTGTGTAAACATCTATCATCCTTGCTGAAACATCCACCTCTGCCTCGGTAAGGAATACCTGCGCCGTGACATTCCCTGAGTTGTCGGTGGTATATATGGTGTTCTTGCCGTCTGCTATATACTTGCTAACCGTTCCCGTGATAATGGCGTCGACACCCAATATCCTACCTATGCTTTTTATGAGCTCAGGGTCGTTTTCGCTCAGGCTGGCTATGCCTTTTTCCTTCAATACAAGGTCCACCTTGCTCCGCTCAATGACCTTGAACCCTGCCTTAAGGAGCTGGTATACAAACTCATCCTCTATGACATTCCCGGAATTTCCGAATACACTGGTGTTGGAAAAATCGACAACCGCCACGCTCTTGATTTTTTTGAAGTCGTAATCCCTGCGGATGGCATATTCAGCTCCGCAGCCGACAATGAAGACAAGTGCAAATATGCCGGGCAGTATCCTTTTCATAGTTATTGTTTTTCCTGCTTTTTCAGCCATCTGATATGCTTCTCGGCAAATTCCCTGGTTTTGTCGTCGGGCTTGAGTTTAAGAACTTTTTCCCACTCTGCGACAGCCTTGTCTTTTTCCTTTTTCCTCTCGTACAGCAGGGCAAGAACATAGTGGTCCATAACCTTGTCGGGGTTTATGCTTATGGCGGTCTCTATGGCTTTCATGGCTTCATCATATCGCTTCTGGTTTGCGTAAACGAGTCCGAGGTTCAGGTGGCACTTGTATGACTTCGGCTCGAGCGCGAGAGCCTGCTTCAGCTCAAGTACTGCTTCGTCATATTTGCCGCTGTTGGCTAAGTCGATGCCTTTTTTGAAATGTTCTTCCGCGGTGTCTGCAAAAGCAGATACTGCTGCAAGCAGAAACAATAAAATCAGTATTTTCCTTGTTCCCATACGGTCATTATACTATAAAAAGTAGGGACAGTCACCTACTTATTTATTAAATTAGCATTGTCAGTATTACTATTTTAAGCAATTTTTCAAAAAATTAAAGTAAACAAGATGTGAAGACCATTTTAGAACGCCTCCCCTTAAATTTTAAAAATATTTGAAAATGCACTTATAGAATAAGGGGTTTTATTAAATTAAGTAGGTGACTGTCCCTAATTATAATTTCATCTTGTTGAAGGCCCAGGTGCCGATGAATATCAGGACCAGGTCAAAGCCGGTTATAACTCCAAGGTTGGATAAAAACGACATTGATGACTCGCCGATAATAACATTTCTTAATCCGTCCACGGCATAAGTCGCAGGATCAATATGCGTGAGAATTCTCATCCAGTGAGGCAGATTATCCAGCGGATAAAGCGCGCCGGACAGAAGAAACAAAGGGTAAATGACAAAACTGGAGATAAGTCCGTATCCTTCCGGGCTTTCCATGAACGACCCTATGGTAAGCCCGAGGCTGACAACGCCTATGGCAAAAACAAAAAGAATAAAGGCGGTGAGCAGCACGCTGGTAAAAGTGAACGGAATGCCCAGCACAATCCCGATAGCCAGGAGAATATACGACTGCAATAACGAGTCGGTCATCCCTCCTATCACTTTTCCGACGAAGATAACTGTCCTGGAAAGAGGCGCAATCAGGACTTCCTTCAGAAAATCCACTTTCTTGTCCCAGACAATATACGCGCCATTGAACAAACCGCTGAAAATAATGGTCATAACCAGAAATCCCGGAAAAATAAAATGGCGGTAATTGCCTCTGACCGCTGCAATGGAGCCGACCCCTCCTCCGAAGATGAAATACCAGAACAAAGGCAGAAATACCGACGATATAACCCTGCTTTTCTCCCTGAGAAAAACACGGAATTCGCGGTACCACAGGGCATACATGCCTTTAAGGATCTTCCGCATGTTCATTGTCGTGCTCATTTTTTGCTCAAAGCGCTGGTATAGGTGCGCACAAATTCAGTTTCGTCGCCTTCCTCGTCCCTTATTTCCCTGCCTGTGTAGTGCAGGAAAACATCGTTAAGGTCCGGGGAATGGACTTCCACAAATTCCACGGCACCTGCTGCCTGCAGTAATTCCTGGAGATTTTCCCCGGAGTTTTCAACCGAAAGACGGACCGTGTCATCGGTTTTTTCAATCTTCTTCACGAAGGGAAGACGTCCCAGCTGTTCCAGTTTCAGATTTCTGCCTTTGAGCGACACGACATCTCCGCCGAGTTCGCGCTTGAGTTTTTCCGGGGAATCCAGCGCCACGATTTTACCGTGGTCGATAATTGCTATCCTGCCGCATAAGTTTTCGGCTTCTTCCATGTAATGTGTGGTAACAATGATTGTCATGCTGTTTTTTTCGGCAAGATGCTTGATGTATTCCCAGATGCGGCCGCGTGTCTGCGGGTCAAGGCCGAGCGTGGGTTCATCCAGAAAAAAAATCTCCGGCTGATGGAGAAGTCCGCGCGCTATTTCCATCCTCCTGCGCATTCCTCCGGAATAAGTCCTGACAACATCATCCTTGCGCTTTTCAAGGTCGACCAATTCCAGCACCTCGCTGATTTTCCTGTCGATTATTCCCATCGGTACATTGTACAGCAGGGCATGGAGTTTCAGATTTTCATACCCGGTTAAAACAGCGTCGGAACTCGGGTCCTGGAAAACCATTCCGATCGACCCCCTTACCTGGGTCGGCTGTTCCACGATATCAAAACCATTGACAATGGCACTGCCGGAAGTCGGCTTCAGCAAAGTTGAAAGCATCATTAAAATAGTGGTTTTGCCTGCGCCGTTAGGACCCAGAAGCCCGAAGATTTCACCTCTGGCAATCGACAGATTGATACTGTCGGCGGCAGTCAGCTCGCCGTATTTTTTTGTGAGATTTGTTGTTTTAACAGTGTCCATAATTACACTCCGCTGCAAATGTGAAAATAGGGACAGTTACCATTTTTAACAATGGAAAAACAATAAATATCCACGGCCGAGGCCGTGGTATTTGAAACGCTTTGTGCGGCTTCCCTCGGCTTCGCCGAATCGAGGCAAGCCCGTGGTTTTCGCGGTCTTGTTATAAAAATGGTAACTGTCCCTATTTTTTTGCTCTGGGATAAATATACTGGGGTTTCAATTGCCTGCGGTTGAAAACAGCTAACTCGTAATCCTGGTTAAGCGCAATTGCGCCTGTAGGACACGATTCCGCACACTGGGCGCAGTGCACACACCTGTCGTTGTGAATTACCATCCTGAATTTCTTTTCCTGCGTCCCCGGCTCCTCAGGAAGCTGGTCGATTTCAATCGCCTCGGCAGGACAGTCCCTGGAACATGCCTTGCAGACGATGCAGAGTTCTTTTTTCAGAACAGGAGTCCCGCGGAAATCCTGCGGTATGGAAAGTTTTTCAAAGGGATACTGCACAGTGGCGGCCTTCCGGAACAGATGCCGGACAACCTCAGGCAGAAAAACCGCTATTTTAAGCTTCATCTCAGGAACCCTTTCAGCACAATGACAATCAGCATCTGCAGGACTGCCAGCGGCGCAAGATAGTCCCATGCAAAATCCACCATCTGCTCGATTCTTATTCTTGCGCACACAGCCCTCATAAGAGAGAGTAAAATCACTATGAACAGGGTCTTCACGACGAAATTCCCGAAGCCGAATATGAGTCCGCCGGGAAACCCGGCAAGGAAAACGGTCGACAGTAATCCTGCGCCGACAACCATCTCAATCGCGGTCATAAGACGGAAAAACGCCAGCTTGCGACCTGAATACTCTGTCAGCGTGCCTCCCACAATCTCTGTTTCTGCGTGCGGAATGTCAAAGGGCAGTCGCTCAAGTTTTGCCTGCAGACATATCAGCGCAACTGCGAATCCGATAATGTTGACTATGAGCATGCACGGATTCGACCTGTAAAATGCCGCAATCTCTGCCAGGCGCCACGAGCCGGCAAGCACAGCAGGAGAAAGCGCCGACAGAAAAAGCGGAACCTCGTATCCGAACAGCATGGTAAGAACCCTGACGCCGCCTATCGTGGAAAACAGGTTTGTGGAATGCCAGCCCGCAAGGAACAGAACCAGGGTAGGCAGGCTCAGAAGATACAGCACCACGATGATGTCACCCGGAAAAGAATTAAAAGTCGGGGTGCCGGTTGAAAAATGCCAGACAGGCAGGTACATTGCGGCTGTGGTGACGACTGTTAACCCGAAGACAGGCAGAACCGAGAACATTTTCCTGTCGGCTTTTTCCGGCACCACGTCCTCCTTTGCCAGAAGCTTTATGAAATCGGCAATCGGCTGGAGCAGTCCTGACTTCCCTGTGTACATCGGACCAAGCCTGTTCTGGAACCTGGCATAGAACTTCCTGTCGACCCATTCACAGAATGTGGCATAAACGAACAGGAAAAGGAATCCCGGATAAACAGCCAGATAAAGTATTACCTTTAAAGCGGCCATGTTCCTGCCTTTTTCTTCAAACCGGCTTTTTTGTAAAATGCATCAGCCATTTTCCGCAATTGCGACATACTTACCACTTCCCTCGCGCCGCCTCGAGAATTCAGTTCCACCATCCGCTCTGCGCAGCATATGCACGGGTCAATCGCGGCAAATATGAGCGGAACATCCGCAATAAAACTGTTCTTCAGCATTTCAAGCGTCGCCGGATAATTCGCAAGTGTGGGCGCCCGGACCTTCAGCCGCTCCGGCTTGTCGGTGTCGTTGCTTTTGATAAAGTGGATGTTTTCTCCGCGGGGCGCCTCGTACCTGCTCACGACTTCTCCGGCAGGGACTTTCCTGGGCGCCTT
>Ga0172362_10000268_pt1 | contig 41079 bp, 26 predicted proteins | sample LakKivs1_kivu2a2_FD_114534 | JGI IMG/M metagenome (GOLD analysis project Ga0172362, IMG submission 114534) | Sediment microbial communities from Lake Kivu, Rwanda - Sediment s1_kivu2a2 | ecosystem: Environmental > Aquatic > Freshwater > Lake > Sediment | place: Rwanda: Western Province, Lake... | reverse complement strand
TTGAATAGCCCGGTGGCGGTTATTCTGAATAAATTTCCTGAAGCTTTTAGAAGAAGAGATTTTTTAAAATTAATTGAGCTTAAGCAACTGGAAAAGATAACCTTCCATTACATTGGCCTTGACGGTAAGCTCAAAGAACTTAAAATTCCGGTAGCTGAATCTGGTCAGGTTGAAGCCATCCTGGCAGAAGGAGAAAGGGTAGATGGTTCTTCTCTGTATAAAGGCCTGGTGGATATGGGCGTTTCCGACCTGTATGTGGTTCCGGTTTATCGGACAGCTTTTCTTAACCCTTTTGATGATAAGAGCCTGGATTTTATCTGCCGATATCTTGATAAGGATGGCCAACCAATTCATTTTGCGCTGGATAGCATCCTAACGCGGGGTCACCAGCTTTTCAAACAACATTCAGGCCTGGAACTGAGAGCTCTTGGAGAGCTCGAGTTTTTTCTTCTGAGTAACAATGATAGAAACCTTTATCCTGCGCCCAATCAGAGAGGATATCATTCATCTTCACCGTTTGTAAAAACAGGTTATGTTCTGGATGAGATGGTCCGGTACATTACTCAGATCACTGGGTCTGTAAAATACGCCCACAGCGAAGCTGGTTACTTAGAAAATGTTCATAGCCAACAGGAAGAGATAGATGGCAAGAGAGCGGAACAAATGGAAGTTGAATTTTTGCCCGAGCCCGCTGAACTGATGGCGGACCATCTTGTCCTGGCCCGCTGGATTATCAGGAACGTTGCTTATAAACACGGTATGGTGGCGACTTTCACCCCAAAGATTGAGGAAGGAATAGCGGGCAATGGCTTCCATTTTCATCTCGACCTGGTCCGTGATGCCCACAATGTAATTACTGGTTCCCACGGTGAGCTCAGTCAGGAAGCCCTCAAATTGATCGGAGGCCTATGCAAGTATGCTGATTCATTGACTGCTTTCGGCAACACAGTTGCTTCTTCCTACATGAGACTTGTTCCAGAGCTGGAAGCCCCGACTAGAGTCTCCTGGAGTGACCTTAATCGCAGTGCGATGGTTAGAGTTCCGCTTGGCTGGAGCAACATCCGCAACCTGGCTGGAGTGCTCAACCCCGGAGAAGAAGAATTCTCCAGGTCCGAAAGCCGGCAGACAGTTGAGTTGCGGACTCCAGACGGAAGCGCTTTGATCCACCTGCTTCTGGCTGGAATCGTTATGGCCGCTGATTGGGCTTTTGATCAGGAAGCAGGGACAGATAAAGAGGCCCTCGAGCTGGCAAGAAAACTTTATGTCAAGGGCAACATCTACAAAGATAAAAATCTTCTGGAAAGCCTGCCCAGGCTCCCCTCAAGCTGTGTGGCCTCGGCCAGGATTCTCCGGGAAAAAAGAGGTCTTTATGAACGGGAAGGCGTCTTTCCGCCCAGCATCATTGATTATACGGCCAGAATGCTGGATGAAGAAGACGACGAGTTTCTTCAGAGCAAGCTTGAATCACTTCCAGAAAATGAGCGCCAGACTCTGGCCAGAAAAATCATGCACAAAGATCTGCATAAGCATTGAGCCCGTCTATCTATCTTTGAACAACCTGGAATTAACAAACGTGCGATGTTCTATGAATTCTGGCTCAAGACTCTGCCAGAGAGAGTTGAATCGCTGCTGAAGCTCCCTGTAAAAAGGAGCCAGGCTCCTGTCCGGCACTGCAGCCAGGGTATCCTTTTTCACGAGCTCTCTTGCCAGCTCAGCCAGATTGATTTTTTGGCCGGATTCCAGTTGATAACACCAGATAGCCTGGAGAGCAGCTCCGAAAGCAGCAGATTCCGGTTCTTTCAGCGTGATTACAGGACTCTGGAAGACATCAGCCACCACCTGGAGCCAGGCCTGACTTCTGGCGCCCCCGCCAGTGGCTCTGATTTCTTCAGCTTTAAGCCCAAGAGCTTGCATTCTGGCAAAGCCATAGCCGAGGTTGAGGACTGTGCCTTCGATAACAGCTCGGGCCAGGTTTTCACGATTAAAATTCTGGCTGTTTAAACCAAAAAAGACGGCTGATGCCTGGGGCAAAACTGGCACCCTCTCTCCGCAGATGAAGGGCAGAAAGATGAGCCCGGAAGCTCCTGGTTTTGCTGAGGCTACCATGTTTTCTACATCTTCGTTGTCGAGGTCCAGAAGCTCTTTCAATAACTCGGTGGTATTAGTTACATTCATCGTGCAAAGAAGCGGAAGCCAGCCGCCACTGCTATCACAGAAAGCAGCGATTTCTCCTTCAGGGTCAATAAAGGCTTGATCTGAATAAGAAAAAATGGTTCCAGATGTGCCCAGGCTGAGAGTAATAATACCCTCAGCCACATTCCCTGTGCCGATAGCAGCCATCATGTTGTCACCGCCACCGCTCGAGACCAGAACTCTTTTAAAACCAAATTTTTCTGCCACTTCTTTTTTTATGTAACCTACCGGATGCCGGGGGTGGGAAAGCGCTGGAAGCTTGTTTTCGAGTTCAGGGTCAATGATGTTAAGAACTTCATTATGCCAGGAGAGATTCCTGATATCCATAAGCCCTGTGCCTGAAGCATCACCGTATTCCATGTGAGGCTGACCGGTCAGGTAAAGGTTAAGATAATTGTGAGGAAGAAGAGTGAGATGGAGACGCCTGAAGTTGTCAGGCTCATGTTTTTTCAGCCATAGAACCTTGGAAGCAGTGTAGCCCACAGCCAGGCTGATTCCAAGCTTGTCGATAATGGATTTCTTTCCTCCCATGGATTGGATGATTTCTTCTGTTTCCTCAACGGTTGAAGTATCGTTCCAGAGCTTAGCTGGTCTGATCGAGTGGAAATTTTTATCCAGCGCGACAAAACCGTGCTGCTGACCAGAGACACCCAGAGTAACTATTTTTGCAGGAGAAACGGCAGCAGATTTGATGGCCTCGGCCATGGCTTCTTCCATAGCCTTGACCCAGGTGGCAGGATTTTGTTCCGATTCACCCGGCTTGAGACCTGAAACCAGCACATGGCGGCTGTAGCCCCGTCCAAGAACCTGACCTGTCTCCAGGTCAACCAGCAGGGCTTTTGTTCCCTGAGTTCCGGAGTCTATTCCCATTGAATACATTCGTTCCTCCAGGTAAATATTAGGCCACCTGACTTTTTGCTCCGGACCAGATTTTTCCCATTATCTTTATCAATGCAACAGTGCTCAGAACAAACAGGACGCTCCAGAAAACGCCCAATGAAATTCTTCCATAGATATAAGCCCCGGCTCCGAACAGGGCTGAGTAGACGAAGACACAACCGGTTACCCAGCCAGCCAGGGAAAGAGTAAGTTTATCCGGAGATGATTCCAGCGATGCTTCTTCCTTTATCTTCTTCCATCCACGGCCAGCCGGTTTGACCATCTTATAAAAAGAGATCAGTTTTTCTCTGTCCACCGGTTTGGTCAGATAAGTTACTATCAGCCACACTAACGTGGTAAAAGCAATAGTTACCACAAGCGAAATATGCTGCGGGACCGGAGGGCCAGTTTTTCCTCTGACGAAAAAGTAAACAGCCACGCTGAATGAGCTGGCCATAGCTGCAATTTCAGACCAGGCATTGATACGCCACCAGAACCAGCGCAGTAGATAAATAAGGCCTGTGCCGGCACCGATGGACAGCATCAGGTCAAAACTGGCTTTCGCTGACTCCAGGATGAATGTGAGCAAACTGGCCAGAATCATCAGCAGCACGGTCATGACTCTTCCAGCTGCCACGTAGTGTTTTTCAGAAGCATCTTTGTGAACAAAACGCCTGTATAAGTCGTGGACCACATAAGAACTGCCCCAGTTAAGATGGGTAACCAGAGTCGAGACATATGCGGCCAGCAATCCAGCTACCATTATTCCCAGAAAGCCAGGTGGCAGAAACCTCAACATAGCCGGATAAGCCATGTCATTTCCGATGAGCCTCGGGTCAACGTTTGGGAAAGCCTTCTGAATATCTGAAAGGCTGGGATAAATGATAAAGGAACAAAGAGCCACCAGAATCCATGGCCAGGGTCTCAGGGCGTAATGGGCGGCGTTAAAAAAGAGCGTTCCGGAAAGGGCATCTTTTTCGCTTTTAGCGGCCAGCATTCGCTGAGCAATGTAACTTCCACCGCCAGGCTCTGCCCCGGGATACCAGACAGACCACCACTGAACCGCGATAGGTATGATGAAAATAGATAGAACTATCGTCCAGCTGCCAAAATCGGGAAGAAAACTGATACTCTTGGGATCCAGTTTAGAGAAAAGCCCGTTCAAACCACCAATCTCGGGCTGCTTCAAAGCAAAAATGGCCGCAGAAAAAGCTCCGGTCATGGCAATGCCAAACTGAATCAGGTCCACCACCAGCACTCCCCAGAGCCCGGCAGTGGCAGCAAAGATGACGTTGATGATGCTGCAAATGATCAGAGTTCTGGTCATTGGCCAGCCGAGGATAACATTGGCAATCTTGGCTGCAGCTAAATTAACCGAAGCCATAATCACACAGTTAAAGAAAAGCCCAAGATAAATGGCTCTGAAACCCCGGACAAAAGACGCTGGTTTGCCAGAGTACCTGAGTTCATAGAATTCCAGGTCAGTCAGAACGCGAGACCTTCTCCACAATCGGGCATAGAAGAAAACGGTCATCATTCCGGTCAGAAGGAAGGCCCACCAGACCCAGTTACCAGCGACTCCGTTGTTTCGGACAATGTTGGTGACCAGGTTTGGGGTGTCAGTGCTGAAGGTGGTGGCCACCATGGACACGCCTATCAACCACCAGGGCGCGGCCCGTCCTGAGGTAAAGAATTCAGCTGTATTTTTCCCTGCCCGACGGCTCAAAATCAATGGCGGCAGAAAGCAAATGCTGATAGACACAATAACTATAATCCAATCGGCCAAGGTCAGGTGCATGATCTGTTCCTTTTAGAAAAAATTTCAGTTGGATTTTTATACCACAGGCAGGAAAATCAAGTCAAAGATTAGTTTAGAAACAGAAGCCGATTCAGAACTTCTGCCATTCAGGCTTATGTTCATATACCCACTGATAATAATCAATATGTTTCAGCTTAGAAGCAGCGTCGAGGTCCAGAAGAATTATGGCTCTGGGATGAAGCTGAAGAGCTGAAGCCGGGACCATAGAAGTTATTGGCCCTTCCACGGTCATTGCCACAGCTCTTGCCTTTTTCTTCCCGAAAGCCATGAGCAGACAGGACCTGGCATCAAGAATGGTGCCGATTCCCATGGTGATGGCGTGATGGGGAACGTTCTCTTCGCCGCCGAAAAATAAAGCATTATCCTTTCTGGTCTGGTCAGTCAAGGTTTTGATCCTCGTTCTTGAAAAAAGAGATGAAGAAGGTTCATTGAAACCGATATGGCCATCGGTCCCAAGGCCCAGAATCTGAATATCTATCCCACCTGCCGCCCTGATTTCTTTCTCATATTTCTCGCAGCAAGCAGGAATATCTTTGGACAGTCCGTCGGGAAGATGGATATTCTCAGGTCTTATGTTTACCTGACTGAAAAGGTTTTTCCACATGTACTGATGAAAAGAAGCCGGGTGTTCTGGAGACAGGCCGACATATTCATCCAGGTTGAAAGCAATTAGACGACTGAAATCGAGGCCCTGCTCTTGATGCATGTTGATTAGAATCTTATACAGGAGCAGGGGAGTATTGCCGGTGGCAAAACCTATCACCGGGTTTGGCTTGTCCATCATTGTTTTTTTGATTATTTTTGCGGCCAGCAAGCTGGCTTTTTCGCTATCAGGCTGGATGATAACTTCCATCTTCAAACCTCATTTCTATATCTTCTTATCGAAATAATGATTACAGCTCACTTTTTTAATCCGGGCAGTGTGGCTGCGGCCACAGCCTGTCCCACGCGGCGGCTTTTTTCGTCCAGAAGGTGGATTTTGATTTTTCTTGCCAGCTCAGGGAAGTCTTGCGAGATCACTTTTTCTGCTTGCTGTTTGATCAATTCGCCGCCCTTACCAGAAGTTACTCGCCCCAGAATCATGAGGTTATTGTAATCATAGAACAACGAGTAAAGATGGGCAGTATAGCCGAGATAAACTCCTATGTCCTGGAAAATCTGAACAGCCCGGTCATCGCCTTTTTCAGTCAGGGCTTGAACCTCCTTAAGTCTTTCGGGCAGCTTCTTTTCTTCAGGAAATCTGAACCCGGCTGAAAAAGCTAATTTATCTACGGCCTGCTGAGAGAAATACACTGCACCAACTCCTCTGTCGCCAGACCATTCGTCCAGAGCTGCCTCAGGATTAAGGTCAACCGGAGCAAAAGCCAGCTCGTCAAGCCACCCAGGAAGATGTCCTTCGCGATTGAGATAGCCACCGGCTTCGCTTGAGCCCATGGCAATACCCAGAACCGCGGGCTGGTTTAAACTGAGATGACCGGCCAGGGCAGTAACTTCGCCGTCGTTGATTACCAGAAAAGGAACACCCCATTCTTTTCTCATCTCCAGAAAAAGATTCCTGACTTTTTTTTCAAAAACATCTTTGGGCACAGCCCGGAAAAGAGAGGCTATTCGAACTTGATTATTGATATAGATTCCTGCTGCACTTCCTCCGATGGCTTCGACCTTTGGCAGATAGGAAGCAGCTTTTCTGAGGCCAGCCTGAATATGTTCATAGTGATATGAGGGGTCGGGTTGTTCCTGAGGATTCCAGGAGATTTCTTCACTGAAAGTCACCTGGCCATTATTCAAAGCAGCCACCTTGAAGTCGCTGGCTCCCAGGTCAAAGCCAAGCCGGCAACCGTCAAAATTTCCGCCCAGAATCAACTGGCTTTCTCTCGGTTCAGGAAAATCTGAATTCTCCACCATTAAGACTTCGAATGGTTTTTCGTAAACCGTGCTCATCAGGTGGACATCAAATTTCCTTTCTCCCATAGCACAAAATTGATTTCGAAGATAAGCATAGATTATTTCAGGGCCCTGAAAGTAGATTTTCCAGCCGCCCTTCTGCCAGAGTATAAACTTGATCAGCTTCTCGATGTAAGTGAGAGTTAGTGATATGGTGGAGCTATTTATAGGAAGTATGCAGGATTGCCAGGTTGAAATCAGGTGGTTTTCTCTCTCGAGGCCGATCTTTACTCCCAGCCCGTATTTGCTGGCTTTTTGCTGATACCAGGCAAAGAATAATCCCAGAGGAAAAAAATATGGGTCATAAACGGGCCTAAAGCCATGGCTTATTTCTCTTCTCAAGTTATCAATGACATCTGCGTTCACTCTTGCCCCTCACAGCTTAAAATTATAGCAATTATCAGTTTCGCTGACGATGTTTTTTTATGATAGCAGGTAAGCCGATAAAAACGCGGTAAGTAATTATGGGTAAATCACTAAAGCTTAGATCATAAATAAATCTGCGAGCAGAATCTTGCCTTCATTGATTGAAAAACTTTAAGTCAACCACCTCAGTTTGACCGATTCATTCAATTTCAACTCTCTGGATTGTCTCTGGTCAAGCTTTATGATTGACAACTTAGTTTGTCTAAAATAGCATTGATTTAGCTCAAAGAGATATGTCTTCTGCTGATTGTTCAGAACAGGAAGAAAAGGATTAAAAAATGAAGAAATTAAGGGGATTTCAGTTTGTGTTCATATTTGTCCTGGTTATAAGCTTTTTGTTCGTCAAAACTGGAGTCTTAAGACCCGAAAAGAGACAGATTAAGCCCTTGAGGGCAGGAGAGGAATCCAGGGGCTCCTGGTGGATGAAGCCAACGGCTATTTCCGTTGAGGGCAGGATGGCCAGCCTGAAATCAAAGAAATGGTGGAAAAAAGCCGTTGCTTTAAAACCGGGAGAGAGCTTGATAGTGGAAGAAAAAGGAGAAGCACAGGATAGAATGGCCGTAAGAATAGAAAGCTATACTTCCCAGAGTGGAGAAAAAGTCGAAGCGCTCGTCTGGGTGATTGATGATGACGGAAATGAAAGCCTGAAGTCAGGCGGGGATTTTCATGATGACTGTTATGTTTATGACCTCGGCCGTGATGGATTGGTCGATGTTCTGGTTGATTATGCAGACGAAAACGGAGATGGCCAGGCAGATTTTATGGAGATCAGACTTTTTGAAAGAGGTCAGCTGGTCAGAGCCTACTTTGGTTATGATTTTGAAAACATTGGCGAGATATTCAAATTCAAGACGCCCATGGATTTAGTTTCTGAAGAATTCAGCTGGAATCTTTCTGGAAATAAACTCTATTTCAAAAATGTTTTTAATCCTTTATCCAGAACCTGGTCGCCGGCCGAGCTGTGTCCGTTAGCCAGCATTGATTTGAATCAAGACGGGCTGAGTGACCTTGTGGTGCGGTTCAACCTTCAGGCATCATCTTCAGACTTTTCACGACGGCATCTCCCCGAATCATTTAAGAGGTGGTCGAAAGAGATGTCTGATCTGGAGGTTCAAAGCCTTGAAATCAGTTTTGATGTTGACCGGGCTAACAGTCAGGAAAACCCTTTCCACTATGACCTGGGCTTAAACCTTGAGGGCAGGCTAAGGTATGATTTTGAGCATTATCCTATCTACTCTTTGAAAAGGAGGCCGCCGCAGGAGGTCTATACAGTTCCCTACGAAAAAATAATGGAAGTTCTTAATAATTACCAGGCCGCGATAACAGGCTTATCCTGGAAAGAGTATGGCGACCAATCAACAATCGGTGATTCAGTCTCCTCTCCTTCAGAGGGCGAAGGAATAGGGTGGGTGTGGGAACGGAAAACCGTTTCCACTTCCCTGCACAACCTGCAGAAATGGAATGTCAGAAGAGAAATAGCTGAGAGACCGGCTTCTCAACCCGGGCTTTATTACAGCGAGCTTGACCAGAGAGTTCACCTTTATGGCGCAGGGGAGGGCTGGCTTCAGGTCGGAAATTTTGCCGGCCTGCCGCGATTGGGGGAGATTCGATATTTGGATACAGACAGGAATGGTTTTTTTGACTACCGGGAAGTTTATCTGACGAATAGCATCAGACCTGTTCTGGTGCTAAAAGCAAGGGAAGAAAAAGCTAAGAGGGTCAGCTTCGATTTCAGACAGCTCTCGGATTTTTATCTGAATGAAGTTTTACCTGGAGTCTTTGACCGAAATGAAAAGCTTCTCCGGGCAATGAGAGAATTGTATGTTTTCCGTCCGCCAGACGGCCTCAAGGAGGCCATGGAAAAATCCCGACTCAGTGAGAAAAGATACCTTCAGGATATCTACTGTTTACTTTATCTTATCGATCTCAGAGACCATTTTTTGACGCTGGCCAATCAAAAGCTCTTCCAGGAAACGGTTAAAGAGGTTAACGGAAAATTTTATGGCGATCTTTACCCTGGCCTGTTTCAGAGTCCAAGACAGGTTGCAGTTTCTATTAAATCAGACCAGGCGTGGAAGTTGGTTCGCCTGATAACTGAGCTGGAGATGTCTCTGGCTGAGGCTGAGGTTGATGAGATGATCAGGATTCTGGCCAGGATAAGAGACTTAAAAATCTAGAAGGTTGCTCTAAATCAGTTTCTGAATCAAACCTGAAGCTTAAAGATGCTTTTTTAGAACCTCAGCCAGTTCTGTGACCGGCTCTTTAGAGCCAACGTAAAGAGCGGTTCTCTGATGATGAGCCGGCCTGATTGATAGAACAGGCTGACCGGATTCGTCTACAGCTGGATCCGCCTGCTGGTTCAACATAGTTCATAGTTTCGTCGATGTGAAAACGCCAGCAGCCCGCTCGCATAAAGGCATAGGTAATCAATCTGATTTATGCGTATCGTTGAAACCGAGTTTTTCAGCTAACCTGAATTGGTTTAAAACCTTTGCCCAGGACTTCGTAAGTGTCGTTGACGATGACAAAAGCCTCCGGGTCGACCTTTTTAATGAAAGCTTTAAGCTCGGCCAGCTGCTTACGGTGAATAACGGTGATGATTACTTCGCCTTCCCTGTTGAGGAACAATGACCGGGATTTCAAAGCGCTTCCGCTTCGGCTAAGTTGGCCAAGGATGAAATCAGCAATTTCTTCAGTCCTGGCTGAAGTAATTATCAGCAGTTTTGAAAAACTCCAGCCTTCAAGCACAAGGTCAATAACCCTGGAAGAGATAAAAAGCACTATGTAGCCGTAAAGCGGAGCCTCGAGGTTCTTAAAAACAAACCCAGAAGCCGAGATGATTAAAAAGTCAGTTAGCATGATTCCCATCCCGACAGAAACGCCGCTATACTTGTTGAGAATCATGCCGATGATGTCAGAACCTCCTGTGGAAGCTTCTCCTCTAAAAATCAAGCCGAGCCCCAGTCCCAGCAGCAAGCCTCCATAGATCGAAGCCAGCAAGGGATTTTCTGTTCCTTTCGGCAATTTGATGACTTCATGAAAAAAGTCGATCATCAAGGAAGGCAGAATCATTCCGGCCAGGGTAGTGATTACATATTTTTTTCCCAAGAAACCTGTAGCTCAAAAGGAAAACAGGAAGGTTCAAGAAGATTATGACCAGATCGACTGGCAGACGGAGTAAATAATTGATGATGATTGAAATGCCAGAAACTCCGCCCGGCACGAAATGATAAGGAATAAGGAACAGGGAGTAGCCCAGGCCCATTACTGTGCAACCAGTCAGAACCAGAACCAGATTCCGAATGTAACTTTTTATAGACGTTATATCTTTAAAAAGGTTGATTTTCATCTTTCTTGCCCTTTATAAGATATTTTGAAAATTGCTGATTTTCTAACATAATCTGATCAAGATGTCAATTCTGGTTTAAAAGCTATGCTGACTATCTTCAGACGCCTTCTTTTTATCTCTGGGTTGATTTTTAAAAAAGATCTGCTAAAATAATATCAGACTCTGTTGTGCTGGCTGGGCAGAGTCAAATGATTCCCTCCTTCATTTATCTTCAAAAATATCACATTTTCCCCAAACCCCAACAGCCAGCATTCTGTTTACAAAGACCTGGATTTAGGCTATTTTTTAGATTCAACTTTTTTTACGGTGCAGTTAATGGTTAACAGCAATAATAATAATTTTTACCGGCTTTGGACCAGAGATTTTGTCCTGGGATTGTCAGCCTACTTCTTTCTATTCATATCCATCAGTCTTTTTTTCCTTTTGCCTCTTTTTCTGAAGCGGTTCGGTCCAGGCGACGACCGGGTCGGACTGATCATGGGCATCCACAGTCTAACAGCAATTTTAATCAGACCCTTTTTTGGTCGGTTGATTGACCGTCAGGGTGGCAAGAAGATTTCACTGGCCGGAACGATAATTCTGATGGCCACCGTCCCGTTCTTCCATCTGGTCAAGGATGCCGGGGCTTTTCCAGTTTTTCTGCGAGCTCTGACGGGAATTGGCTGGGGTATCAGCATGACGGCTACCATCACCATGTGCACTGATCTGGCGCCCGTTCAGAGTATGGCCAGGTCCATAGGCATCGTGGGTGTGGCCGGCCTGGTGGCTAACGCTGTCGGGCCTTCGCTTGGTGAAGAAGTCATCCAGAGATTTGGTTTTTCTGGCCTGTTCAACCTCGGCTTTCTTTTTCTCGTGTTTTCTTTCCTCTTGCTTATCATAACCAGAGAACTACCGGGAGAAGACCGCGGAGAAAAATCGGTTTCTGCAAAAACGACCATTGTCTGGAAGAACACTTCCTGGTTTATTCTGATCATTATCGGTTCGATGCCCATCATCCATGGCTCTGTCCGGGGGGCTATCATCTATTTTATGCCATTACTGATAAAAACGCTCAACCTTGGAAGAGTCGGCCCCTTTTTTATCATTTTTTCAGCTGCAGCCATTCTGTCAAGGTTCAGGCTGGGCGGACTTTCTGATCATTACGGGAGAAAAAAAATTGTCTTTCTGTCCGCCATGATCATAAGTTTGAATCTGGTTTTGATCTCAAGAATCGAAAATATTAGCCTTCTTCTGGTCACAGGCTTTCTTGGTGGACTAGGACAGGGTCTGATTTTTCCAGCTCTCAGCACATATCTTATAGATTTCATGGGCAGGGCAAACAAAGGATTAGCGATAAGCCTTTATAATTCTTTTTTTGATGTTGGTATGGGTCTGGGTTCCATATTCTACGGTTGGGTTTCAGAAATGACTGGTTTAAAGCAAATGTATCTTGTGGCTGGAATTCTCCTATTATTGGCCAACCTGGTTTTTAGCCTTAAGGCTCCTGAATTCAAGAAATTTGGCAATGAAAAAATTCAAGGAGGGCAAGATGAAAAATTTTATGGAAATAATCAGGAAAAGAAGAACGATTCGCCAGTTTAAGCCGCGGAAGCTCTCTCGGGATATTCTGTTGAATCTGGCTGATGTTGGCCGTCTGGCTCCTTCAGCAGCCAATCTTCAACCTTTAGAGTTCTTGATTGTCGATGATAAGGAGATAAGAACGGAAGTTTTTTCCTGTCTTCGCTGGGCTGCTTACATCAGCCCTGCCGGCGACCCGAAGCCCGCTCATGAGCCTGCAGCCTACATAATCATTCTTGTCAACACGGACATCAGAGAAAAAGGCTTTGAATATGATGTGGGCGCCGCAGCTGAAAACATCATCCTGGGAGCAGCGGGTCAGAGTGTAGGAAGCTGCTGGCTGATTTCCATAAACCGGGAAAGACTCAGAGAAGTCCTGTCCATACCTGATAATTACAGAATTGATTCTGTTATCGCTCTCGGTTATCCGGCTGAAAGATCAGTAGTTGAGGACTTCAGCGGCTCAGTCAAATACTGGAAAGATGATGAAGGTGTTTTTCATGTGCCTAAGAGGAAGCTTGAAGGGGTACTTCATCTTAACGGTTTTGGCCGCAGAATAAAAAAATAGTCCGGTCTTTTTTTAGACGCCGGCCACAGTCATTTCAGCCACTTTAATCGTGGGACCACAAATAGAACTCTCAAACTCTAAATCGCTACCCACCATTTCTACGTTCTTAAGAATCTCTCCCAGGTTTCCAGCAATGGTGATTTCAGACACTGGATAGACTATTTCACCGTCTTCGACCCATAAGCCAGACGCGCCGCGGGAGATATCACCGGTCACAGGATTAAGTCCGTGTCCAATGGTCCTTGTCAGCAACAGTCCCTCTTTGGTTGATTTGATAATTTCTTCAGGATTTGCTGTCCCCGGTGCTAAATAAAAGTTATTGGGCACGACATTACTACCGTTGCCGTTTCCTGTTGAGACCAGATTCAACTTGCGGGCGGCATAGGTATTGCAAAGATAATTTTTCAATACTCCTTTTTCCACCACAACTGTTCTCTGAGTGGGGACACCTTCGGCGTCAAAAGGACGAGAGCCAAGTCTGGCTGGAAGGAGTCCGTCATCAACCACAGAAATTAATTCATTGCCGATACTGTCTCCGAGCCGGTCAGCCAGAAACGTTGTTTTCTGATAGACAGCTACTCCCGAAACACAGGAAAAAAGGAAGGCCAGCAGCCATGAGGTCATTGTTGGCTCAAAGATGACCGGCACGTTTTGCGTACGGATTTTTTTTGGTTTTAACTGCCGAACAGTCCTGCTGACAGCTTTTCTGGCTACTTCTTCTGGGGAAGAAAGGTCTCTAAAATGCCTTCTGGAGGAAAACCAGTAATCTTCAACCAGATTATCACCCTGTCCAGCCTGCAGCCCGATGCTCAAACTGCAGTAACTCTGAATATATTCACCGGCAAAACCACTGGAGTTTGAAAGCACAGTTTTCAAGACGTGGTTGACAAAGCTGGAGCCAAAGGAATTCGTTATTCTTTTATCTTCAAGGGCGATTTTCTCTGTAGTCAGGGCCAGCTTGATTTTTTCCTGTGGTCTTGTCCTGGCGACTTCTGGGTCGTATAATTTCAAAGAAGCGTCATCCACTTTGAACAGCGCTGGAGCTGGCAGCCCAGCACATTCGTCCGGGTGGGTCAGCAGGGCTCTTTTTATAGCATTTCTGATGAGGGTTTGCAGGACAGAAATTGATAGATCAGAAGAACTGGCTGAAGCCAATCTCTTATCCTTAAGAACTCTTATGGCACAAAATTTTGAACCTGCTTCCACCAGGTTTTCGATTTTGCTCAGCCTGACGTCAACATTAAATTCAATACCGTCATAGAGAGTGACTTCAATTTCATCGGCACCCTGTTTCTTGCCGTACCCAATCAGTCTTTCAGCTAACGGTCTCAAATTATCGCTGTTTTTCTCTGCTTTCATTTGAGACCCCCGATGGTCATTCTGGAGATTTTCATAGTTGGACAGCCATCTGAGACCGGAACATCCTGTCCTTCTTTGCTGCAGGTGCCTGTTTGTAATCCAAACTCTAAATCAGAACCGACCATGTTCACTTTCTGGAGAATATCAAGGTTGGTGCCGATAAGGGTGGCCTGCTTGACCGGCCTGGTCAACTGGCCATTCTCTATCATAAAACCCAGCGTGACTGAAAAAGTGAACTTACCTGAATCTTCAACCTGCCCGCCCGATAGACGGCTAACATAAAACCCTTTATTGACAGAATGAATTATTTCTTCCGGTGCATATTCACCCCTGTCGATGTAGATGTTGCTCATTCTGGGCACAGGCCAGCTCGAAAAATCCTGACGGCGTCCATGACCGGTGAGAGGCTTTTTCATCAACCTGGCTGAAAGCCGGTCCTGAAGAAAACCCTTAACCGTGCCTCTTTCAATAAGAAGAGTCTTGGTCGGCAGAGTACCTTCATCATCCAGATTATAAGAGCCGCGCAATCCAGGGATAGTCGGGTCATCATAAATTGTAATCTGCTCTGAACCAACTTTTTTCCCCAGTTTATTCCAGAAAATTGAAGTTTTTTTTCTGATAAAATCAGCTTCCAGAAGATGACCGACTGCCTCGTGTATTAGCACACCGCTATCTCCGGGCGCCAGGATAACAGGATATTCTCCGGCTGGAGGTTCCACAGCATCTAAAAGAAGATAGGCTTCTTTTGCTGCTTCGCGGCCTATTTCTTCAGGCCTTAATTTCTGATAAAAGTACTCCAGCCCAACTCGACCTCCACCGCCATAAAAGCCTATTTCCCTGCGGCCATTCTTCTCAGTCACGGCTTTTGCTATTAGCTTGACCATCGGCTTTGTGTCCCTTGCAGAAAGTCCTTCTGAATTTATTATCCAGGTCTGCTGAATAGACTCGGCGTAGGCTGCCTGAACTTTCTTGACCACCGGGTCAAAACGCTGAGCAGAATGATAGGCTCTTTGAACCAGGTCAATTTTTTTCTGGAGAAAAGAGGATGTAGCCAGCGACCTGACCAGGGCTATGTCTTTTCTTGGCTTTAGCTGCTTAAAATGAGTTGCAACGCCGGATCCTGTTGAGCTGGCAATAACCGCAGCCGTTTGTGCAGCTATTTTTATTTTTTCCTCAGACAGGTCATTGGTATAAGCATAACCGGTCCGGTCTTTTTTTATGACCCTGACTCCCAGGCCAATCGCTATGTTTTCAGATGATTCTTTAATGATATCTTCTTCCATCAGAATGGAGCGGGAAATGCTGTACTCAAGAAAGATATCCGCGAAATCACCGCCTCGTGATAGAGCCAGTTTCAAAGCTTTTCTCAGGTCTGAAACCTTTAGATGAAAATGGTCCTGATAGGAAAGAACTTTCCTTGCCTTTTCTGCCATTTTTCTATTCCTTGCCCGGTGTGAATCTAAAATTAAAATGAATTTTGCCATAAAATTTGTTGATTAGCAATAGGTTAACAGAGTTTTTTACTATTTCTATCAGCAGTTCCTCAGGTTGACGCACCCCGGGCAAACCCTTATAATCATTTCTAATGAACTGGAGCAAAATTGAACATCTGATAGAATCAGCCCTGGAAGAAGACCTGCCAGCCGGGGACATCACTACTGAGGGAATCGTTCCGCCTGAGTTCACGGCTCGGGCTGTCTTTCTGGCCAAAGAGCAGGGGGTGCTGGCTGGAATCGAGGTGGCGTCCAGAGTTTTTAAAAAAATTGACTCGCGGGTTGCTTTTAAGAAGAACAATGACGATGGCCAGGAATTCAGAAAAGGCGACATTCTGGCTGAAGTAAGTGGTGCGGCAGGGTCAATCCTTAAAGCTGAGAGGACAGCTCTTAACTTCCTGCAGCGCCTTTGCGGAATCGCCACTCTGACCAGAGCTTTTGTCCGAGAAGTTAGAGGAACCAAGGCTGTGATTCTGGACACAAGAAAAACCACCCCGGGCTGGCGCGCTCTTGAAAAATATGCTGTCAGAATGGGAGGTGGCCAGAATCATCGCCAGAACCTATCAGAAATGGTGTTGATAAAGGATAACCATATCAGAATCGCAGGCGGAATATCCGAGGCTTTGAAAAGGGCAAAACAAAAAGTTGGCGCTGGGGTTAAGATAGAAGTTGAAGCGACTTCACTGGAAGATGTCAGGGAAGCTCTGGCCGGAGGAGCCAATATTATCATGCTCGACAACATGAGCCTGGATGAGGTCAGAGCCTCGGTGGAAGTGGCGGCTGGGAGGGTGCTTTTAGAAGTCTCTGGCAAAGTCAGCCTGCAGACTGTTAAGGACCTGGCTCTGACCGGAGTTGATTATATCTCGGTGGGCGCCCTGACCCATTCTTTTAAGTCCTCAGATATCTCGCTGGAGTTTTTGTGAGAAATAAATGAAAAGCGTTCTGTTTCAGGAAGAAATATTTTCCGACATTCTGGTAATAGGTTGCGGTATTGGCGGTGCGACCGCAGCCCTGGAAGCTGCGCGCCAGGGTTTTGAGGTTAATGTTCTGGTTAAATCTTCGGGAGTGGAAAGTTCAAACACTTACTGGGCCCAGGGTGGAATTGTTTCCTTCGGGGATGATGACCAGCCTGAGTTGCTCAAAGAGGATATTCTCAAATCTGGCGACCGGATTAACAATCCTGAAGCTGTGGAATTGCTGGTTAAAGAAGGGAAGAAGACTGTTGACCGGATATTGATTGAAGAGCTAAAGATTCCTTTCACCCGGTCTTCACCCGACAAGCTTGATTATGCTCTCGAAGGCGGACATTCCCGTCGTCGGATCCTGCACGTTGAAGATGCCACCGGACAGAGAATTGCCCTCGCTTTTTATGAGAGACTCAGGCAGTTTCCAAACGTCCATTTTTATTTTGACCACACTGCAGTCGACCTTCTAACCACACCTCATCATTCCAAGGATCCTTTAACGTACTACCGGAAACCCCGGTGCCTCGGGGCTTACGCCCTTGACAACAAGACCCGCATAGTAAAAAAGTTCATTGCCCCTTACACCGTTCTGGCCACAGGTGGCTGCGGCAGCGTCTATCAATTTTCTTCCAATCCAAGAACTACCATCGGTTCCGGATACGCCATGGCTCTCAGAGCTGGTGCCAGAATTGTAAACATGGAATATATCCAATTTCATCCAACCTCGCTTTACCACCGGGATTGTGACGGGTTTTTAATCTCAGAATCAGTCAGGGGAGAGGGAGCCAGATTAAAAACCAGAGATGGCTGGACTTTTATGGAAAAATACAGCCCGCAGAAGGATTTAGCTCCAAGGGATGAGGTTACCAGAGCGATCTATGAAGAGATGATTAACACCAATTCCAGTTTTGTCCTGCTCGACCTGGCCAGTTATGCCAGAGTTGATATCAGGAAAAGGTTTCCCCATATCTATAAAACCTGCCTCCATTATGGGATTGATATTTCCAGACAGCCGATTCCGGTTGTGCCCGCAGCCCATTTTTGCTGCGGCGGTGTTCTGGTCGATACCTGGGGCCGCTCATCCCTCGACGGCTTGTATGCTGTGGGTGAGGTTGCCTGTACGGGAGTTCATGGAGCTAACCGTCTGGCTTCAACCTCGCTTCTGGAGGGTCTCGTCTGGGGCACAAGAGCAGCTCAGCATCTGAGCAAGAATTTTGAGCCGAATCTGCCCTGCGATCCATCTGATATTCACCCCTGGTATTATCCTGAAAAAGAAGAAGAGATTGACCCGGCTTTAATCCATCAGGACTGGGAGACAATCAGAACAACTATGTGGAATTATGCGGGCATAATTCGAACCACAAAGAGGCTGGAGAGAGCCAAAGCTGATTTAGAGTACCTGAAGCACCGCGTCGATAAGTTTTACAAAGAAGCACCGATGGACGCGGAGATAGTCGACCTCAGGCATGGCCTCCAGGTGGCCCTGATGATCACATGTGCCGCCCTGGCCAATCCTGAAAGCCGGGGAGCCCATTTCCTCAAGAGTTAAGCGGCCGCAGCCGGGATTCACTTTTAACTCTGGCAGTTTAGAATTAGCTGGTCTATAATAAAAAAAATTTAAGACGACAGGCGGAGAAAGTGATGTCTGATAAGAACGACCTGAAGAAGACTCTTAACCTGCCCCAGACAACTTTTGCCATGAAGGCTCAACTGGCTCAGAAAGAACCTGAGATCATAAAAAAATGGCAGAAAATAAGCCTTTACAAAAAAATAATAGATAGGAAGAAGAACAGGACAACCTTTGTTCTGCATGATGGACCTCCTTATGCCAACGGTCGCATCCACCTGGGCACCGCTCTTAACAAAATTCTTAAAGATTTCATTGTCAAATCGAGGACCATGCGCGGTTATCTTTCACCCTATGTGCCTGGATGGGATTGCCATGGTTTGCCGATTGAAATCAGAGTCGACCAGATTCTGGGTGAAAAGAAAAAGCAAATGTCAGTAATTGACATCAGAAACGAATGCAAAAATTATGCTTTAAAATTCATCGATATTCAGAGAGACGAGTTTATAAGGCTGGGGGTTTTCGGAGAATGGGAAAACCCTTATCTGACCATGAACCCGGAATATGAGGCTAATATTCTAAGGCATCTGGCCGCTTTTTTTGCTTCTGGAAACGTTTACAAAGGGAAAAGACCTGTGCACTGGTGTCTGCACTGTCAAACAGCTCTGGCCGAAGCTGAGATCGAATACAGGGAGAAAAAATCACCTTCGGTCTACGTAAAGTTCCCGATGAAATCTGACCTTTCGAAGAAATTTCCTCAGCTTAAAGGTAAAAAAGTATTTGTCTTAATCTGGACGACAACTCCATGGACGCTGCCAGCAAATTTAGCTATTGCTTTTCATCCTGAATATGAGTACGTGGCCGTTGAGTCAGGGGATGAGGTTTATTTGATGGCCAGGAGATTATGGCCGGTGGTAGCCGAAGAAATTGGGCTAAAGAGCTATAAAGAACTTATGGTCTTTTCAGGAAAAGAGCTCGAAGGTTTAAAAGCCAGGCATCCGTTTATTGACCGCGATTCACTTCTAGTTCTGGCAGATTACGTTACTTTGGAGGATGGGACCGGTTGCGTTCATACTGCCCCGGGTCACGGCTATGATGATTACCTGACAGGAATAGCCTATGGAATGGATGTCTATACTCCTGTAGATGAGGAAGGCAAATTTCTCAAACAGGTTGAGCACTATGGCGGAATGAACGTTTTTGAAGCCAATCCCAGGATTGTGGAAGATATGAAAAGAACCGGAATGCTGCTCAAGTCTGGAGAGGTTGTCCATTCCTACCCCCACTGCTGGCGCTGTAAGAATCCGGTTATCTTCAGGGCAACTGAACAATGGTTCATATCCATGGATCAGAATCGGCTGAGGCAGAGGACGCAGGAAGAAATAAAAAGAATTCGCTGGATTCCACACTGGGGAGAGGAGAGGATTGCTAATATGATGGCCAGTCGTCCAGACTGGTGTATTTCCAGGCAGCGCTCCTGGGGCGTGCCCATTCCAGCTTTTTATTGCGAGAATTGCGGACAGGTTCTGGCTGATGAGGGAATAACAAGGTACGTGGCCGATATTTTTGAAAAAGAAGGCTCCAATTCCTGGTTTGAGAAAGGCGCCTCTGAGCTTATGCCGCCCGGACAGAAATGCCCGGCTTGCGGGAGAGATAAATTCAGAAAAGAAAATAACATTCTGGATGTCTGGTTTGAGTCAGGCGCCAGCCACAGCATCCTGGGCAAGAGGCCTGACCTTCCCTGGCCGGCTGATATCTACGTTGAGGGTCATGACCAGTATCGGGGCTGGTTCAACAGCTCTCTGGTCATTGGTGTTGGCGCCAAAAACGGTTCACCGTATAAATCCTGCCTGACCCATGGCTTTGTTCTGGATGAGCAGGGAAGAGCCATGTCAAAATCCCTCGGTAATTTCATCGAGCCGTCTGAAATCATTTCCCGTCATGGTGCTGAAGTCCTCAGGCTATGGGTGGCTATGCTTAATTATAAAGAAGATGCCAGATTCGGTCAGGAAATACTCCAGAGGCTTGTTGAAGCTTACCGCAAGATTCGCAACACCTGGCGTTTTCTTCTCGGCAACCTTTACGATTTCAATCCTGATACTGATTCGGTCAAACCTGAAGAGCTCCTCTGGCTTGACCGCTGGATACTGGAAAGAGGTCGTCAGGTTCAGCAGAGAGTGGTTCGGGCTTATGATGAATACGAGTTCCATATTGTTTTCCATTCCCTTTATAACTTTTTTACTGTGGATTTGAGCGCTTTTTACCTCGACGTCATCAAAGACAGAATGTACTGTTCGGGGCGAAAATCAGTTGAGAGACGTTCTGGCCAGACAGCCATTTTCAGGATTCTTCAGAATACTTTGAAGCTGATGGCTCCAATTCTGCCTTTTACTGCAGAAGAGGCCTGGGAGTCTATGCCCGAGTATAAGAGCAAAGAAGAATCGGTTCATCTCTATACTTTTCCGGAAGAGGAGTCAGCCTGGTTGCCAGAAGATTGGATGAATAAGGTGGACAAACTTCTGAAAATCAGAGAAAGGGTTCAAAAAGAGATGGAAAAAGCCAGAGAAGGCAGGCTGATCGGTAACTCTCTTGAAGCCAGGCTCGCGTTTAAGGCTCCGGATGATATTTTTGATCTTCTGGCCGAATTCAAAACCGACCTGACCACCATTTTCATTGTCTCGGCAGTTAGCGTTGAGCCAAAACCAGATCAAGAGCTGGAAATAATTGTTGCAAAGGCTGAGGGCCGGAAATGTGAACGCTGCTGGAATTTTTCTCCCACTGTCGGACAGGATACTGAGAGGCCTATTGTTTGTGCACGTTGCAGCCGGGTGCTCGGAGCTGAAATAAATTCAAGATGAAAAAAAAGAACTTTTTTTACATCTTTTTTATCATTTTCTGGCTATGTCTCGACCAGTTGAGCAAGTATCTTATTTCCAAATTTGTTAGTCTTTATCAAATAATCACGGTCATCCCGGGTTTTTTCAACCTGACCAGAGTTCATAACCGTGGAGCCATTTTTGGTTTTCTGGGCAATACCTCAAATCCTCTGGCTCTAATCTTTTTGAATCTGGGAGCTCTGTTTGCCTTTGCCATTGTGGCTTATTATTTTATAAGAACTCCGGCTGAGATGGTCCTGGCCAGAATATCTTTTGCCCTGATCATAAGCGGAGCGCTTGGAAATATCATTGACCGCGTATTCAGGGGATATGTCATTGATTTTCTCGATTTTTATTTGAACAAATTTCACTGGCCATTCTTTAATCTGGCTGATAGCTGTATCACAGTCGGGGCAATTCTCCTGGTCTATAATTTATTCAGGAGTCAGGAAAAATGTTCCCAGTCCTCTTAAGAATCGGACCCCTGACCATTCATACTTACGGTTTTTTCATGGCCGTTGGAGTGGCTGCAGCGCTGTGGTTTATCTATGTTCAGGCAAAAAAGCTGGACTATGATACCAACAAGTTGCTGGATGCGGCTTTCTGGATAATCGTCATTTCTCTTCTTGGAGCCAAACTGATCCTATTTTTCAGTCATTTTTCTTATTATCTGGAAAACCCGGGTGAGCTTTTGAGCCTGGCACGTTCGGGAGGGGTATTTCAAGGCGGCCTGACCTTCGGTTTGATTTTTGCCATAATTTATTTCAGAAAGAAGAAGATTCCTTTCTGGTCGACAGCTGACATCGTTGCTCCTGCTATTGCCCTCGGTCATGGCTTTGGCCGGCTGGGCTGTTTTTCCGCCAGCTGTTGTTACGGCCGGGAATCGTCGTCCGCCCTGGCCGTCGTTTTTAAGAGTCAGTATGCCCATGAATTGACCGGGGTTCCGTTGGCAACTCCGCTTTATCCGGTTCAGCTCTACGAATCGGCTCTCAATTTCCTGAACTTCTTATTTCTTCTGATGATATTGAAGAGGAAGAAATTTGTTGGACAGGTATTCAGTTTTTACATCATCAATTATTCAGTCATTCGTTTTTTTACGGAGTATTTCAGGGGAGACCACGGGGAAAATGTTTATTTGATAAAGGGTAGCAGTGCCTTTAACAGCCTTTCCTGGCCTCAATTCTACTGTTTTCTTGGCCTGGTGCTTGGCATTATTCTGTATCAAATACTCAGGCGCAGAAAAAGTGATTGAACAAAAATTTCTGGTGCAAACTCCGGAAGCCCCCAGGCTGGATGTTTTCATAAAAAAAAGAATAAAGCAGCTCAGCCGGGCTCAGATTCAAAGAACTATCAAAGAGGGGAGGGTGCTGGTCAACGGGAAAGCGGCCAAAGCCAGCCTGAAATTGAAAGAGGGAGATCTGGTCGAATTTTCTTATCAGGAGTCTCCGCGACAAACGGATATCAAACCAGAAAGGATAGATTTTGAAACCGTCTACGAAGATGATCAGATTCTGGTGGTCAATAAGCCTCCCGGTCTCGTAGTTCATCCCGGGGCAGGAGTCAGGAGCGGAACTCTCGTCAACGGCCTTATATGTAGATATCCTGAAATAGCAGGGGTCGGCTCTGAGGTCAGGCCAGGAATTGTTCACCGTCTCGATAAAGAGACTTCGGGGCTCATGGTCATAGCCCGAAGCCCGGATGCCTACTTATCTTTGAGGCAGCAATTTGAAGACCGAACAATCAAGAAGACCTATCTGGCCCTGGCCCACGGCAGGTTCAGAGCAAAAAAAGGAATCATTGACCTGCCTGTTGGCCGGCATGTTCATCATCGAGAGAAAATGTCTGTCAGGACAAGAAAACCCAGGATAGCCGTGACTCACTTTGAGGTTCTGGAAGAGTTTAAAGAGACCGCATTTCTGGCTTTAAGACCGATAACCGGCCGAACCCATCAAATCCGGGTTCACCTTTCAGCTACCGGTCATCCGCTGGCCGGAGATACAAGATATGGCCACTCCGGTCAGAAACAGAAGGAAAAATATCCGAGACTTTTCCTTCATGCCTCCAAATTATCTTTTGTGCATCCAACGAAAGGAGAAAAATTGGAATTTGAATCTCCTCTTCCGACCGAACTTCAGATTATCCTGGATAGGGAGCGACGGCAAAAATAAATGTCTTCTTCGCCTTGAGAAAATCGCTTTTTTTTATTATTATATAGACCTAAATTCAGGAATTTCTTTCTTGGCCTTATAAAAACCTTTGTGCTGGAGGAGCAAGAATGAAGGATTATAGCGCAGATAAGCTCAGAAACGTGGCTTTAATCGGACATGGTTCTTGCGGTAAGACTTCTTTAACTTCTGCCCTTCTGTTTGATGCTGGAGTTACGACCAGGTTGACCAGGGTGGATAAAGGAAATACGGTCACAGATTATGAACAAGAGGAAATTGAGAGGAAAATTTCGATCAATTCAACTCCCTGCTTCGTAGAATGGAAAGAAAACAAAATTAACCTGATCGACACGCCTGGTTACAGCAGTTTTCTCTGGGATACACGAGCCAGTCTCAGAGCCGCGGATTCTGCCTTACTGGTGGTCTGCGGTGTGGCCGGAGTGGAAGTTGGTACAGAAAAAGTCTGGGAAATGGTCGAAGAGTTAAAACTGCCGGCAATGTTTGTCATCAACAAGCTGGACCGGGAGAATTCCAGTTTTAACCGAACAGTTAACGAGATTCATCAATTCTTTGGACGCCAGGCTATTCCTGTTCAGATGCCCATTGGCGAAGAAAAGAACTTTTCCGGGGTGGTAGATCTCATAAGGAAAAGAGCCTTTATATTTGAAAAAGATGAGAGCGGCAAATACAAGGAGTCTGACTTTCCGTCTGAGCTCAAGAGCGAAGTGGATAAGAGATATAAAGAACTCATAGAAATGGTGGCGGAGACCGACGAGAAGCTCATAGAAAAATATTTTGAGCAGGAAGAGCTCTCCATTGATGAGCTTATTCAAGGCCTTAAGAAGAGTGTTCTTAACCGTCAGATTTTCCCAATTTTCGCTGGGTCCGCTTTGTTCAACATCGGAGCCCAGATGATTCTTGATGGAATCATTGATTTTATGCCTTCTCCACTCGAAAGAGGAAAAGTAAAGGCCAGAGTCAAGGGCAAGGATGAAGAACTTGTTCTTTCGTCAGATGGTCAGTTTGCAGCCCTTGTTTTCAAGACTATCTCTGATCCTTATACTGGGCGGATTTCCCTGATGCGGGTCTTTTCAGCAAAGGTTAATCCGGATTCGACGGTTACCAACACTATAAGAGAAACAGACGAGAAACTTGGTGGTTTATTCTTTGTTCAGGGAAAAGAGCAGGTCGCTGCCGGACAGGCTAAAGCTGGAGATATTGTCGGCACAGCTAAACTCAAGGTCACGCTAACAGGTGATACTCTCTGCGCCAGGGGAGCTGAGATTGAGCTTGAGCCAATCAGGTTTCCTGAACCTTCGATCTCTTTTGCCATCGAGCCCAAGACAAGGGCGGATGAAGACAGAATCTCCCAGGCAACTCACCGGGTGACAGAGGAAGACCCGACGGTCAGAATTGAAAGAGACCCGGAGACAAACCAGCTGCTGATATCCGGAAATGGCGAGCTTCATGTGAGAATCATCACGGAAAAACTCAAGAAAAGATACAATGTGGATGTAGAACTTAAACCGCCAAAAATACCTTATCGGGAAACGATCAAAGGAAAATCTGACGTCCAGGGCAAATACAAGAAGCAGACTGGTGGCCGTGGACAGTATGGCGATTGCAAGATCAAAATGGAACCGCTGTCTCGCGGCCAGGATTTTGAGTTTGAAGATAAGATTTTTGGCGGGGCAATTCCTAAGAACTACATTCCATCTATTGAAAAAGGAATTCAGGAAGCCAGAAAGAAAGGAGTTCTGGCCGGCTATCCTGTGGTTGATTTCAAGGTAATTCTTTATGATGGTTCTTACCATGAAGTTGATTCTTCTGACATCGCTTTCAAAATAGCGGCTTCCATGGCTTTCAAGAAGGGAATGAAAGAGGCCCGGCCAACCATACTTGAACCGCTGATGAACGTTGAAATATATGCGCCCGAGGCCTACATGGGCGACATCATGGGTGCTCTAAACAGCCGCAGGGGTAAAGTGCAGGGCATGGAACAGAAAGGGAATATGAGGATTCTTAAAGCGCTTGTGCCCATGGCGGAGATGCTCGATTTTGAACCCACCCTGACTTCCATCACCGGTGGACGCGGTTCATTCCTGATGGAGTTTTCTCATTATGAAGAAGTTCCTGCGCATCTTCAACAGAAAATCATTGCCGAGGCCATAAAAGAGGGCCGGGTGAAACCAGAAGAAGAATAAAAAAACTGACTGGCAGGAAGAAGATAACCCACTCAACAAGAGATGGCTGAGAATAAGCTATCAATAAAGCTTGTCCTTTTTGGCTCAGGTTTCATTACCAGTATCTTGAGTTATGAATACACCTTGAGTTTTCCCTTTTTGAACCTGGGCGAAAGAGAAGGTATTATTTCCTTTACTAATGTTTTTCTGATTGTAAAACCAAAGTCAGAATTCAATCATTTAGCTTGAGAAATCAGAAAATGATTAATAAGACAAAAAGAAATGGAGACTGAAATGAAACTATTGAAACCAATTATAATCATAGCCGGCATTATTCTTTTATCCGGAATGTTTTTTCGCCAACGTGAAGACGCGTATAAAGCTGAAAAGATTCAGTGCCGAGTAGAAAAATTCGACCTGAGTCAGGTCAGACTCATTGAGGGGACGTCCTTTTATCGAGCTCAGGAACTGAATAAGAAAATTCTTCTTTCTTATGACCCGGACCGTTTAATGGCCAGATTCAGGAGTGAAGCTGGCCTGGAGCCGAAAGCTAAAGCCTACGGCGGCTGGGAAGCTGAAGGGATAGCCGGTCACTCCCTCGGGCACTATCTCAGTGGCTGCTCTCTTATGTTTGCTTCCACTGGAGATCCCCGCTTCAAGAACATAGTCGATTATCTGGTTGACGAGCTCGAGCTTTGCCAGAAAGCTAACGGGAACGGTTATGTGATGTGCATTCCCAGGGGCAAAGAATTGTTCAAAGAAGTTTCTGAAGGGAAAATTGAAACTCAGCGGTTTAACCTGAACGGGTGCTGGGTTCCTATATACACCCTGCATAAAGAGTTGGCTGGCCTGCGCGATGCCTTTCACCTCTGCGGTAATAAGAAGGCTCTGGAGGTCGAGCGCCAGCTGGCTGACTGGTTCCACACAATAATCGGTCACCTCAGCGACGACCAGATGCAAAAGATAATGTACTGCGAACATGGCGGAATAATAGAAGTGCTGCTCGACCTTTATCAGGATACGGATGATGAGCGGTATCTAATGCTGGCGAAAAAATTCTGGCACAAAGAAATCATGGACCCGATGCTTCAGGGCAAAGACATTCTACCCGGATATCATGGGAACACTCAGATTCCAAAATTCCTCGGGCTGTCCAGACTTTATGAAATGACCGGAGACCGTCGCGCAAGAATTGCTTCAGAGTTTTTCTGGGACAGGGTGGTCAATCACCATTCTTATGTTACAGGTGGTCATGGGCTTAATGAATATTTCGGCCCGCCGGATACATTGAGCGAAAGGCTCGACACGGACACCACTGAAACCTGTAATGTTTATAACATGCTGAAACTAACCGGACATTTGTTCTCATGGAAGCCAGAAGCAAATTATTTTGATTTTTATGAGAGGGCGCTACTGAATCATATCCTGGCTTCTCAGCATCCGGAAAACGGAACTGTGGTCTATAACCTGACTCTGGAAATGGGCGGTTTCAAGCATTTTCAGGATCCTGAATGGTTGACGTGCTGTATAGGGACTGGCATGGAGAATCATTCCAGATACGGAGAGAATATCTATTTTCATAATAATGAAGAGCTTTATGTAAATCTTTTTATTGCTTCAGAGCTGAACTGGAATGAGAAAGGATTGGTCTTAAGGCAGGAAACTTCTTTTCCCGAAAGCGACACAATAAGTCTGAAATTCCGTTCTGAAGGACCGGTCAGACTGGGTGTGTGCATTCGATATCCATCCTGGGCAGAAAAAGGAGCCGAAGTCAAGATTAACGGGCAAGCAGTTGAAGTTACGTCCCTTCCTTCAAGTTACATTAAACTCTCGAGGAAGTGGAAGGATGGCGATGAAATCACGTTCCGTTTTCCTTTTTCTTTGCGGCTGGAGTCCATGCCTGATAATCCGGGAAGGGCAGCTATCTTTTTTGGTCCGCTGGTGCTGGCCGGGATTGTGGGAGAGGTTGATGACCCCGGAGCCGGAGACCCGATGTTTGTCCCGGTCTTATTAACTTCTGGAAAACCCGTCTCTGAGTGGCTCAAACCTGTGGAAGGAAAAACTAACACTTTCCGGCTTTCAGGTGTTGGCCGGCCCGCAGACGTTGAGCTCCGGCCTTTTTACAGAACCTATGACAATCGTTATACGATCTACTGGGACCTTGTGGAGGAAGCTAACTGGAAGGAAAAACAACAAAAATATGCACAGCTGCAGAAAGAAAAGCTTGACCTTGAAAAGAGGACAGTTGATTTTATCCAGCCCGGCCAGGAGAAATCCGAGCTTGAGCATAAAATCAAGCTGGAAAATTCTGAAGATGGAGAAAGCAGGGGTAAAAAATGGCGATCAGCCAGAGATGGAGGATGGTTTTCTTATGAGCTCAAGCTGGCTCAGAGAAAGGACTTGCTGTTGCGGGTAACTTATGGCTATGTCGGGCGGGATACTGTTGTTGACTTCTACCTTGATGATGAAAAATTTCAGGAACATGTGATCAAGGGTTCAAGTGCAGCCAGAATGGAGACAGCTGATTATCCACTTCCTTATGAAATCATAAAGGGCAAGAAAACAATCATTTTGAAAATCCAGTCAAGACCCGGCCAGATGATACCGGCCATATTTGAAGTTAGAGTTATAATGGCCAGGAAATAGGGTTTTAACAGGTTTCGAGGCTCAGAACATAGATTTTAGTTTTCGCACTCTCCAAAGATTTAAAAAGCCTTAAGAAAATTGGCAATGATGCTGTGCCTTATTGCGACTTGGACCGTCGCCTGCAAAAATTCCTGATACTTATTTTTCCATGACAGCTATCAGTTTTATCCAGGAGAATTGATAGTCAAAGAATTTATGTATAGAGTTCGAGCCGAGATGATTTTTCAATTTCATAAAACTCTTTATTAGCCAGAGTTATTGAGTATAATGTTTTATCATGAACCCGGATAAGATTTTTAAGGGGGAAAGCCATGAATAAGAAGAAAAAAACAACAATTGGGTGTCTCTTTTTTCTACTTTATCTGTGCCTGGTGTTCAGCCAGGCAAGAATTTCAGCCTGCACCTTGGTCGTTGCCTCAGGCAAAGCCACGGCCAGCGGACGGCCTATCATGTGGAAAAACCGCGATACTTCTGAGATGCTGAACAAGCTTATGTATTTAAAGGGACCAAAATATAATTTTATTGGGCTGGTTGATTCAAAAGATACTGCGGGCAAAGAAATCTGGGCCGGGTTGAACGACCGTGGCTTGGCCATTATGAATTCTCAAGCAACTGACATGGCAGATAAAGAAAAAAAGCATGACGGAGCAGAAAATGGACTTTTGATGAAGATGGCTCTGGGAGAATGTGCCACAATTGATGATTTTGAAAAATTACTCCAGAGAGAAAAGGGCAGGTGGAATATTTCGGCTAACTTTGGGGTGATAGACGCTCGGGGCGGAGCCTGTTTTTTTGAAACTTCGAGTGAATATTATACGAGGTTTGATGCCAATGATAAAAAGACTGCCCCATTCGGCTATCTTGTCAGAACGAATTTTTCTTATACCTCTCCTGATTACCTTCAGGGAGGTGGCTTTATTCGTTTTGAAAGAATCTCACATCTGGTGGAATCGACGCGGGACACCAACCAGCTGGATGTTAAATTCATTTTACAGTTAGCAGCCAGGGATATGGTTCACGAAAAACTTCATTCATATCCTTTGAACCGGGACCTGCCTGATGATCCATCAAGGCCGCTTTACATAAACACGAACGACACAATTAACCGGAACACAACTGCTTCAGCGGTTGTATTTGAAGGCGCGCCATCTGAGGAGAGGCCCGACTTGGCTACTATGTGGGTGATTCTTGGACAACCTGTAAGCTGTTCGGCAATTCCTGTCTGGCCATATTCAGGCCGGGTACCGAAAGTAGCTGCGTGTCAGGACAGTCAGACCTCACTGCTCAACTTGTTTTCAAGAAAGCTCGTAGCTTATCTTTATCCTGACCAGCGCGGCCGGATGCCTCAGTATCTAAATGTCAGCCGGCTGAGGACTTATGGCGGGGAAGGAGTCCTGAGTAAAATTCTGCGAATAGAGGCTCAAGTTCTGGAGAAAACCGGAGCTCAGTTGAGGTTGTGGGAAAAGAAAGCTGATACTCCAGAAAGAGTAGCTGAATTTCAAGAAACAATAGCTGATTTTGTCTACAGAAGCCTTCTAAATGAATTTCCTGATATCAGGTAGGTTTCGGCAAGCAGAACTTAGATGAGCTACGAGGGGATTCAAGGCAGAAGCACAGAAAAGAACCCGCGGAGGCAGAATTTTGCAGCAGAGTTTCATGGGAGGTCGCTTTCTTACAGCCGGCAACGAAACTATAAAAAAGATTAGCCCGGACTGATTAAACTAAAATGAAAAAATAAGATGATTACATCAAATAAGAGTGGGGAGAAATATGGACGGAAATATTAACCATAAGCGACTGAAGCTGGCGCGAAGAGTTCTGGTGCTGATTCCTTTCATTATCCTGATTGTCGGCTCTTCTTTTATTTTTGCGTCTTCTGATAAAGATAAATCTTTAACGCTGCCGCTTGGTCAGAACCGGTATCGGGGTAAATTTCTGGAGGTGGGAACGGGCCAGCTTTTTTCAGCTCATAGCGGCCAGGCAATTAGCTTTGACCGGATGGTTGAAGAAATAAAGAAAGTTCAGTTTATTTACTTGGGTGAAACGCATGACGATGTTGAGATGCACGACTGGCAGTTCAGGATCATTCAGGCGCTCTATTCCAGAGACCCCAACCTGGCCATCGGTCTCGAGATGGTCACAGTTGACCTTCAACCTGTTCTGGATGAATGGATTTCTAATAAACTGGATGAAGATAGTTTTCTAAGGAAGATTCGCTGGTACGTCACCTGGAATTTTAATTATGGCTACTATAAGAGGATACTTGATTTTGCCCGGGAGAAGGGGATTCCAGTATTCGCTCTTAATGCGCCAAGGCAAATAATAAATAAAGTTAGAATGCAGGGGTATGATGCTCTGAGCGAAGAACAGAGAAAGATCATTCCGCCTCTTGACCTTAACAATCAGGAACATCGGCTTCTGATTAAAACGATTTTTGAATCTGAAGAAATACCGCCGCAGATGAAAGGTGCAAACCTCGAAGCCATGTTTGAAGGACTTTATCGGGCTCAGGTAGCCTGGGATGAGACCATGGGTTTGAACACAATCAGGGCGGCAGAGGCCACGGGAAGACGGATTGTGGTTCTGGCCGGTTCAGGCCATATGCTTTATAATCTTGGTCTTAATTGGCGGGCTTATGGCCACAGCCAGAAGCCTTTTGCCACAATCGTTGGCGTAAGTATTGCTGATAGCGCCGGACTTCGAATCTCTCGCGGTCTGGCTGACTATGTTTACGGCGTTAAACACAGGCCTCATCCATATTATCCAGCTCCGGGGTTGAATTTAAAAAAAGTTGAAGGCTTAAACAACCTGGTCGTCAGCTCTGACCCTACTGAGGCTCTGGCTAAAACCGCTGCTTTTACCAAAGGTGATGTGATTCTTAATGTCGAAGACATGATGTTCGATGATATTAATGAATTGCGGATCTTTCTATCTAAGTTTGACTGGGGGAGCGAAATAAAATTTAAAGTGTTACGAAATGGAGAAATCCTAAGCTTGACCTTAAAGCTGGACGCGGAAATGAAAACTTCAGCTAAGGCTGATTAAAAGAGAGACGAAAGGAGATAAACGATGAGACTTAAACTGAAAGCATTACTCTTTATCTTACTGATGCTCTGCTTTTCAGTTCTGGCTTCGAGTGCGGTTCAGGTCAAGACTCCAGCCGAAGAAGCCAGATACACTAAGTATACTCAAAACGAAGATATAGCCGGATTTCTTTCCCTGCTTGAAGTCAGGTCAAGAGAATTAAGAATAGTCATTGCTGGAAGGACCAGGGAAGTGGAAAATTATCCTGCGAAAGACATCTTCCTGGCTATTCTAACTGAAGAAGGTGTCAAACTGCCGAAGGATCTGAACCGCCAGAAACCAACCATTCTTTATACTGCCTCTCAGCACGGGAACGAACAATCTGCCAAAGAAGCCGCACTCCGGCTGATCAGGGACATGGCCGTGGGGGATTTGAAACCGCTGCTTAAGAAGATTAATCTCCTGGTAATTCCGCAGGTCAATCCTTATGGAAATTTTTTCGACATTCGTCAGAACGAAATTGGACTTGACCTTAACCGTGACCATGTCAAGCTGGAAGGGGAGAGTACCAGGGCTATTCATAGGGTTTTTCAGCTTTATCAGCCCGAGGTAACTATGGATGTTCACGAAAAAGGAGACGATTATTACCGCGTGTCTGTGGGCTGTGTTTCCAATCTGAATATACATCAGTCTCTTCAGGATTGTTCACGTCAGACTATTTTTTCTGGAATAGAGAAAAAGCTATTGAAGAAGGGGTTGACTTTCCACGAATATCTGGTCAGCGAACCTCTGGGAGTTGATACTTCATCTGGTGCCAGGATTTTTGAAGAGGCAGCCGGACGGGAGATGATGTTAAGGTACAGTACGACTGACCTTAACGATGGCCGCAACAGTCTTGGCATCTATGAAACCCTGTCTTTTATCCAGGAGGGGGCTTCGCGTCATGACCTTCAGACGCTTGAAGCCAGAACAAACTGGCAGTATCAAGGCCTAAGAGCTCTGGCCGAAATCGTGGCTGACAACCCAGCAGAAATCATCAAGCTTGTAGCAGACCTGCGTTCAGGCCTTTTAAAGAGGGCAGAAACGAAGTCTGAGAGCGACCCGATTCATCTGAAGATGGAATATGTCAGAGACACAAATCAGCCTGAGCTCGTTATTAGATCCTTCGAAAGATCAGGTTCACCAATAAGAGGAATTCTTAAAGTTGACAAAAAAGCCGGTGATTATCTTATGGCTGAAGACATCACTTCGTATCCAGGACCGACCAGCCTGAAAGTGATTACCAGAACCGAAAAGAATTGGTTTCCGCTCGTAGAATCAAGGCTCAAAGTGACCAGACCCGCAGGCTACATTATCCCGGGCAGGAGGACTGACCTGGCTGAAGTTCTCGTTCAGCACGGGATCAAAGTCCAGATGTTAATTAGGGATGATGTGGTTGATGCTGTGGCTTACAAGGTCGCGGAAATAATCCCGGCCGCAGCGGATTACATGGCGCCAAGAAAAATTGAGGTTGATTCTGAAAAGCTGAGTCTGCCCGTGAAAAAAGGAGATTTTTACGTTTCCTGTCTTCAACCGGCTGCCAACTTAATTCCCTGTCTTCTTGAGCCTCAGTCTGAATATGGATTGATCCGTTATTTTAAGTTCAGGTTAGTGCCAGAACCCGGTAACAGGTATGAAATCTTTAGAGTGGACCTTGTGCCAGCCCTGGCTCTTGTCGACTACAAGAACTGGTCATATCAATGACCTTTGATTGAAATCTTATCAACCTGCTCCGATCAGTTGAGGGCGATAAACTATTTTTCTATTTTTTGAATCAGCGTAAGGTACTCGGCCGCAACCATAGCTTTGGCCTTTAATTCAGCCGCTGCGGTCTTCTTTCCAGACTCAGCCCGAACCAGCGCCCCAAAATAAGAATACGGTCCTTCAGGAAACTGGTCGCTGTATCTGAGTATTGTTTCGAGTTTTATATCCGCCCGGTCCTTCTGGCCGAGTTTTTTCCAGCAGATGGCTTCTAAATAGTCTTGGATTCTCTGGTCGGGGTCAAAGGGACGGCCTGTGCCCAGATTCTCGGGATATTCCCTTGACCTTGATATCTCGGACAAAGCTTCTTCCCAGTCCTTCTGGAGCATCCAGTTAAGAGCTAAATGAAGATGTGTTCTGACAAACAGGCTGTGGATTTCGCTGGCGCCCTCGCAGGGCAGTACTTTCATTCCATCCAGGAGTTCAGCTGCCTGTTTATATTGATCGTTAACCAGGAAGGATTTAACTGTATCCGACTGAAGGTAAATATTTTCCGGAAATTTTTCCTGAGCCTCGAGTGCTTTCTTCAGGGCTTCCTGATTCAGTCCGGCGCCCAGCTCAAAAATTATCAGATGATGCCAGGTTCTCCAGACTTCTGGAGCCAGGGACAGGGCCTTTTTTAAATCCTTATAGGCAGCTTCTCGGTCAATCTGGTTTAGGTAAGCTCTGGCAATAAAAACAGGATAATAGTCAGCTGAGTCAAGAGTGTTGAACATTTCCCGGGCTTCATCTACCCGTCCTTTGTGCCAGTAGATAAGTCCCAGGTAATAACTGAATTTCCAGCAATCAGGCTTCTTGGACAAGGCCCAGAGGAAGACAGGGATTGATTCTTCCCGGAAAGGAAAAACCAAATAAGGGGAGGCGTTTACTGCCTTTTCCAGAAAAGTGTTACTATTCTTAAAACCGTAACCCCCGGATAAATAAGCCAGCCAGCTCAAAACTTCGGCATTTTCAGGAGCCAGGCTGAGAATGTGAATTGCTTTCTCGGCTTCTCCGATTCTTTGATAATAAAGAGCCAGTTCCAGGCAGGTCTGCTCAGGAAATTCGTTTTTGATAAATGATTTAAAGATATCAAGGTTCTTTTTGGAAGGCTCAAGAAGATAAAGCTCGTAGCGGGCAATATGGCTGATCGGCTCAAGAGATAGAATTCTCTGACAGGTTTTTCTGGCTTCAGATTCTTCGCCCTGCAGACGGTGAACAGCGGCCAGAAGCTCGTAAGGAATCGGATTCAGCTGGCCAGCCAGGACTGCTCTGCTGGCATATTCTTCAGCCAGGAAATAATCTTTTTCGGCCAGAGAAATTTCTGCGAGTTGAATATATGCTGCCTGAGCATAAGCGGCCGACCTTGAAGCCCAGGCAAAGGCTTGCTTAGCTTCTGTTGGCAGGCCGAGCCTTCTGGTTATCAGGCCATAAACATAATTGGCTTCAGCATCGTACATCGAAAGTTCAAGAGCCCTGGTGGCATATTTTAGCCCGACCTGAAGCTCTCCGCGACGGCAGTAAAGCTCAGCTGTGCGACAGAGGGCTCTTAAGTGGTCAGGTTCTTTTTTGAGACAGGCTGAGTATTTTTCAAGAGCTGAAACGCATTCGCGTTCATTTTCCAGAGTGCGGCCGGCCAGAAACAACTCTTCGGCTGAATCACCAGCTGGGCGATAAAAATTAAATGGTCGATGCAGGTCTCTGTCAGCAAGAGAAACCTTGTGGGTAAGCTTCCGTCCCACTCTGATGACCGTTTTTTCGGGATCAAATGGCTTGTCTAACCTAAGCAGAGCTCTTTTTCCTGGTGGAAGCTTAAGATGGCCTCTGTAGATTTCTTTTTCTCCTTCTTCAATTACCAGGTCATCATCAAGCCTCTGGAGGGCATAAATTCCCAGCTCGCAGGAGCTGTCCTTCTTACTCAAGCCCAGGACAGCATGAGGTGAAGCGTTGACCATTTCACCAATTCCGCTGTAAGGAAACCAGAGCTCTTTCCAGCTTTCCGAAACGAGAGGCGAAAAGGTGCCGTGGTCAGATTGATTCAAAAGACGGCCAGCCTGAGGTTCGGTATACTGAGCATCACTATCAGTCAGCAGGTCAACCCAGATTTCACCGGCGCGGGACATGTCCCATATCCAGATTTTTTTGCCCGGCATATCAGGATAGAGGGCCCAGTGGCCGAAACCGAAATCAGATTTGTGGTAATACGCTCCGTAGAAATTTTCGTAAGCGCCAACTACAAAATAGCTCTTCGAGCCACCAAAAGCATTGTTTCTGTACCATGAAAGGTCGCGTCCCTGTTTGTCGACCGGCCAGGGTTCGAGATGCACAGAATAATCATGGCCGATTTGAAATTTCCCAGGAAAGATGTACTTAAGGTCATCGGATGTTTTGATGGCCGGGCACATCCAGGAATAACTGGACTGTTGAAAAGGAGAAGCATTGACCCAGAGGCTCCTGGTTTCAAAATAAGCCCTGTCTGGATAAACCGTGACAGTGACTCGCCAGCGGGTGCGGGAAGGCCAATCGTAATTTCCAACAGTACAGGAAACACTTCCGTCCGGATTGTTTTCAATCGCATAATCGACTGGAGTGGCTGTGGTCGGGCCGTGCCCGATGACCCCGAAATTAAATTCAATGCCGCCAGAAGTCCAGGGACCACGAAGAGCAATCTCTCTGAATTTTAAAACCCGATTGGTGTAAAGGAAATCGTTCCCAGTGATCAGGTCAACAGCTCCCCGGATTTTTCCGCCGACTTCTGGTAAAAGTGAAATTTCTATATACTTGTTCCTGAGCCGGACAACCGACCATTCCTTTTGTTGCGATTCATCGCTGAAACCATTAAAAACGAAATAGGGATAAATTCTGGACCCGGCTCCCCATATGGAGGACCTGGCAAAAATTGGTATAGGGTCTGGGTCGGAAAAAGGGTAGGAGACGATGATTTCTTTTTTTTCTGAGATTTTAACTGCTGTTGAATTTTTTTGACAGGAGATTTCCGAAATAAAGAGAAAAGTCACCACAAGAAAAACCATAGAAATTGGCAACCTGGAATACTGTCCTGGAGTCCGGTGCAGGGTCATCATTTTAGTCCTTTCGACTCTATTTCTCAGATTTGTTAAAAAATTTATCTGATTGAAAAGACTTCATTTCTTCTCATTTAATTCAAGGTAGATTATCTCAACCAGAGAGAACCTGCGGGTGCGGCCAGGTTGAACCGGGGCTGGCTCCAGTCCAAAGGCGGCCATGATTTCTTCGAGCGATTTTCCCTGGTTTATCAGCTCCTTAATTCTGGCTTCTTTTTCTTTGATAGCTGTCAGAAGGTCTTCAACGTCTTTCCTCGTAGCTGGATTTGCATGTCCGGACAGGAAAGTTTCTATGCCGGGTTTATAGGCCAGCATCGATTCCAGTGTTTTGATTAATCCCTGGTAGCTTCCGTTCTTGTGACGGTGGATAAGGGGGTCCCGACCGATAAAAATCAGGTCTCCAACTATTGCCACTCTGCTTTTCGGAAAATAGATGACTGTGTCCCCGCTGGTGTGGGCTGGACCGTAATGCTTCAATTCGATTTTTGTTCCTTCAAAGGAAAAGGTTTTGCTGTCCTGGTAGGTCTCTGAAGGGAGATAATCTTTGAGTTCAGGAGTTTGCTCTGTAGCCCTGAGCATTTCTCCGGCAGTTTTCTTATGTCCGATAATCTTAATTTTAGCGGGCAAGCCCATCAGACCGTTGACATGGTCGCCGTCGCTGTGGGTCAAGATCACCAGAGAGACGGACAGTGTAGAAATCTTTTTGAATTCAGTCAGCATCTCCTGGCATGATTCAGAAGTCATTTTGGCATCAAACAGGATGTTGCTCTTCTTGCCGGTTAGAAAATAACAGTTGGCTCCAGAACCGCCCCTGGCGATATAAATATTGTCTTTGATTTTCTCGATGGTCAGTGCAGGGGGGGATGTTTGCTGTTGCGATGATGAAGAAGCTCCAGGCAGGTATTCTGAATTCATAAGCAAAAGGCAGACGACCATAACACCTAAAAAAACGGGTAAAAGGACTCCGCGAGAAGATGAAAAGGACTTCATTTTTTGCTCCTTAGACTGATTTTTTTGTCTGCTTCAATTTTATTATAAGAAATAAAGTTTTGGTATGGAAAAGATTAATGTTGCCAGCTGCCCTCTGCTTTTCATTAATGGATTTTATATTACAGTCTTAAATGCCTTAAGAATGGCTTGACAGGACCTGTTTAACTCTCATACCTATTCTGGCCGGATTATCGGTCACCCAGACTCCAGCTTCTTTCAATCGCTGAACCTTGTTCTCGGCTGAGCCCTGTCTGCCTTCAATGATGGCTCCGGCATGTCCGAGTTTTTTGCCCGGGGGAGCAGAAATTCCGGCTACATAAGCGACCACCGGCTTGGGATAACTTGATCCCTTAAGATAATCGGCTGCTTCTTCTTCTGTAGCTCCGCCTATCTCACCGATGAGAACCACTGCCTCTGTTTGGGGGTCATCTCTAAACATCTTGAGCAAATCAACGAATTTCAGGCCGATAATCGGGTCACCACCTATGCCCACTGCAGTCGATTGCCCCAGGCCCAATGTTGTCAACTGATGCACAGCTTCATACGTCAGAGTCCCGGAGCGAGAAATGATGCCCACTGAACCTGGTTTATGGATGTGGCCTGGCATTATACCGGCTTTACTTTGCCCGGGAGAGATGATCCCTGGAGTGTTTGGCCCGATTAAGAATGAATTTTTGCCTTCGAGATGTTTTTTCGCTCTGATCATGTCCAGCACAGGAATTCCTTCAGTTATACAGACAATAAGTTTTATCCCGGCTTCTGCGGCCTCGATCACAGCCTTGGCCGCTGAAAGGGGTGGGACAAAGATGACTGAAACTTCTGCAGATTCTGCCCTGATCGCTTGCTCCACGGTGTCAAAAACAGGGACGCCAAGATGCTCGATCCCGCCTTTTCCCGGAGTTACTCCGGCCACGACTCTTGTTCCGTATTCCTGCATCCGTTGAGTGTGGAAAGTCGCTTGTTTACCCGTAATTCCCTGTATCAGGACCCTTGAGTTTCCAGCTAAAAGGATGCTCATCTCAGTGCCTTTAATCCCGGCTAAAAGACACAGCCAATCTGGCTGCTTCTTCAAAGTTCTCGGCGAAGTGAAAAGGCAAACCTGACTCTTCCATAATTTTTCTGCCTTCTTCTGCATTTGTGCCCTCAAGCCGGACTACAACCGGTTTCTGGAGGCACAGGCTCTGAGCCGAACCGACTATTCCTCTGGCCACTAGATCGCAGCGGACAATTCCGCCAAAAATATTGATAAGGGCAGATCTGACCTGTGAATCCTGAACCAGAATTTCAAAAGCTCTGGTTACTGATTCTTCGGTCACCCCGCCGCCAATATCCAGGAAATTGGCTGGTCGGCCTCCAAAGTATTTGATTATGTCCATGGTGGCCATGGCCAGGCCCGCACCGTTGACCAGACAGCCTATGTTGCCATTCATTTTGAGGTAATTCAGTTTATGCTTTCTTGCTTCTGCTTCCTGTTCTGATTCATCTGATAAATCTTCCTGAGCAGCAATTTCTGGATGACGCGAGAGACCGCAATCATCAAAATCCATCCTGGCATCTGCCGCCACCAGGTCATTCGCCGGCGTGAGAACAAGGGGGTTGATCTCGATAAGCTTCAGGTCCTTTGCCACAAAGAAAGCACCAAGTTTTCCCAGGTATTCAAGCATAACCTTACTGGCGTTTTGTCCAAGTTCCAGAAAACTGGCGAGATTATTTTTTTGTGAAGGACTGAGCTCACGGTCTGGCAGGAAATATTCCTTTTTTATCAGTTCAGGCTGCGAAGCTGACAGGTCTTCAATCTCCACTCCGCCCAGTTTGCCAGCAATAGCTACCAGCTGTTCGTTTTTTTTGTCGACAGCCAAGCCGAGGTAAACCTCTCTTTCTATCTCCAGACATTTTTCTACCAGGATTCTTCTGACGATGTGTCCGTTATTTCGGGTTTGATTGGTTATGAGTTTTTTCCCTATTAATTTCCTGGCTGCTTCTTCTGCCTCTACCGGACCCCGGGCTAGAATTATTCCTCCGGCCTTGCCCCTTCCGCCTGATAGAACTTGAGCCTTAAGAACCACTTTTTTTGATAATTCGCGGGCGAGCTCACCAGCCCTTAGTGGATTATCTATTACCTGACCATCAGGAATATTTATGCCGAGCTGTTTCAAGAATTCTTTGGCCTGATATTCATGAATCAACATTTGAATTCTTAAATTTGATAAATAGCATTATATAACATATATGAGAAAAGAGCGGAAGTGCCTCAGGCAGCTCCGCTTTTTTTATCTTTCTCCAGCTTTCTTTATAAGTCTTGAGTTCAGACCTTACACTCAGTAACGGTTTTGGTCACTGAGGCCACAGTCTTCTCAAATTGAGCCTTCTCTTCATCGGTCAATTTGATTTCAAGAATCTTTTCCATGCCTCTTCCGCTGATGAGACAGGGGACGCCGATGAACAGACCTTTCACTCCATATTCACCTTCACAGAGAGCAGCGCAGGGTAGAATCCGTCGCTTGTCTTTAAGGTAGGACTCAGCGATAACGATGGCGCTCCAGGCCGGACTGAAGAAGGCTGAACCCTTGCCAAACAGCTTGACAATTTCGGTGCCGGCTTCTCTGGTCCTGGTCACCAGCCGGTCAATCTGCTCCTTGGTGGTGATTTCAGTCAAAGGAACGCCGCCAACAGTTGTTAGACGGGGCAGAGGAAGCATATCGGGTCCGTGCCCGCCGAGAACGGTCCCAGCCACATCAGCCACGGAGACACCCAGTTCCATGGCAATAAAGGCTCTCCAGCGAGCTGTGTCCAGAGTGCCAGCCATTCCGATGACCTGGTTCTTGGGAAAGCCGGTGACTTTATGGAAGACATAAACCATGGCATCCAGAGGGTTGGTCACTATGATGCAGAAGGCTTTGGGAGCATATTGTTTGACACCCTTGGCCACTTCGGTGATGATTTTGATGTTAACGTTGAGCAAGTCTTCTCTGGTCATGCCAGCTTCTCTGGGTTTGCCAGCAGTAACTATGACCACATCTGCCCCTTCAATGTCTTTATATCCTGAGGTAGCAATGATACTGGTATCATAGTTTCCGTGAGGAGCCATTTCCATCAGGTCCAGGGCTTTACCCTTGCAGACGTTGACATACTCAGGGACATCCAGGATGATGATGTCCGCAAGTTCTTTCTGGGCAGCCAGCATGGCCAGAATCTGGCCAATCTGACCGCCGCCAATCAGAGCAATCTTTTTTCTCATGGTCAACTCCTGTATTTGATGAATTTTTTGGGTGAGAATTTTCTCAGCCTTTTACGTATCCTTGCCAGGTTTCTTCGAGCCGGGGATTATTCAGCCAGTCGAGAAGATAATCAGTAAAATTCTTTCCGGTAGCACCTGTTGGACGGCCGGTTATGACCAGTTTTTTCTCGTACTGGCCGCAGATATCCAGGGCCATCTCAAGCTTCTTACCTTTTTCGGGATACCCGATATGGTTGACCAACATGGCCGCTGCCCTGGTCATGCTGGCCGGGTCCGCATACTGGGCTCTGCCTTCCTGAACCATTCTGGGCGCTGAGCCATGAATGGCTTCGAACATGGCATACTGTTTACCGATGTTAGCACTGCCGGCAGTCCCAACTCCGCCCTGGAATTCAGCTGCTTCATCAGTCAGGATGTCGCCGTAGAGATTGGGCAGAACCAGGACCTGAAATTCTCGGCGCCGTTTTTCATCAACCAGTTTGGCGGTCATGATGTCAATGTACCAGTCATCAACCTGAATTTCAGGATATTCTTTGGCGATCCGGTAGAAATTTTCCAGGAAACGGCCGTCAGTGGTTTTAACCACGTTGGCTTTGGTGACGCAGGTGACTTTGCTCCTGCCATTTTTCTTGGCATGTTCAAAGGCCAAACGGCAAATGCGGTCAGCTCCAGGTGTGGAAATCAGCTTGAAATCGATGGCAATATCCTCATCCACCTCGATGCCATACGGACCCAGGGCATATAAATCTTCTGTGTTCTCCCTGAAGAATATCCAATCGATTCCCTGCCTGGGAACTCTGACCGGCCTGACATTGGCAAACAGGTCAAGCTCTTTTCTCATAGCTACGTTGCAGCTCTCGATGTTCGGCCAGGGGTCGCCTTTTCTGGGTGTGGTTGTGGGCCCTTTCAGGGTAACATGATACTTTTTGATTTCTTCCAGAACGTCGTCAGGGATAGCTTTGTTGTGCTTAGCCCG